>Ga0307379_10003705_pt1 | contig 22074 bp, 26 predicted proteins | sample UN2MG_FD_202237 | JGI IMG/M metagenome (GOLD analysis project Ga0307379, IMG submission 202237) | Soil microbial communities from Risofladan, Vaasa, Finland - UN-2 | ecosystem: Environmental > Terrestrial > Soil > Coastal area > Acid sulfate soil | place: Finland: Risofladan, Vaasa | collected... | reverse complement strand
TTGGGTTTGCCTTCAGCATCGAGTTTAACTTCTTCATCTTTCTTCGCGAATACCCAACTCATTTCGTTAACGAAATCGTGAGCCTTGGATGTAGCTTCCGTGTAAATTTTGCTAGGGTCGATTTCCTGACCGGACATATGAGATTGAATCGCGAGTTGGATAACATACCCAACCTGTACACGAGCGTGGTCAGAATTTTCCAGTTCTTGATACTCGCCACCAAGAAGACTTCGGAGAACTGCGCCGTAGTCATATTTGCCAGCGCGAGCTCGTTCGTTATATTCCTGAATTGCGCTGAGTGAATTGACCGGAAGATCATAAACTTCGATCATTTCAATTACATTATGCTTCGGGGGTGCATATTCGCTAAGACGCGAACCACCAACAGTTTGAATAGTCATTTTTAATGTCCTACGTGATTAATACATTCTGGGCCAAAGCCTGATTCAACAGACTCCGGAACAGTTAATTTACGACCACAACGACCACATTGGCCTTCGTGCCAAACATCAGCTCGTTCCAACACATCGTTGCGACCAGCCTGAATCATATTCCAAAACCAAGTGAATGCTTTCGCGCCCATCGACTCGGTTGTAATTCGTGAGCGGCGACCGTGATCAAACGCTCCAGTGTTTCGGATATTACCAAAATACTCAAAGTCGCTCTCATTGTCTGAGCCTGTTAAAAGAGACACAAACCAGATTGGAGCGTTTCTCGTATTCTTCTTAGGAGCGCGAATCTTAAAGGTGAATCGTGATCCCGTAGAACCCGACCTTACAGTAATTGTAGCATTACCAGCAAGAACAAAATTCTTGACATCTTCGAGCGATGTGAGCTGTCCGCGCATTTCAGAATTCATGTGAATCTCCTAAACTATAGGGTAATTATACGCGGATTTGGGGAGAAGTCAACAGTATAACTACCTGGTTTAACAGGAGATTTACAGAAATATTACGGGATTATGCGAGATTGTCCCAGTTTATAATAGACCAAAGCTGTTCGATATAGTCAGCGCGATCGTTCTTGTACTGGAGGTAATACGCGTGCTCCCACACGTCAATCACCAGTAAAGGAGTGACCGAAGGATCTGTTATCGGGGTTCCAGCATCGTGTGTGGATTGCACAGAGGGCTTGTCATCGTCTTGTTTACATATCCAAATCCAACCAGACCCAAACAGTTTAGTTGCTTGGTTTGTTATCACCTTTTTGAGACGATCGGTTGAACCCCAATGCTTGTTAATATACGCTTCAGTTTGTTCAGTCATTCCAGTCCCTACTGGCTCGTCTGGACGAAGAGAATTCCAATAAAGGTTATGGTTATACACCTGAGCGGCATTTACGAAAATTGGACTGCCTCGTCCTTCACAATATTTTTGGTTGTTAATTTTGTCCAAAGACGATTCACGAATAATCTCTTCGAGAGTCATATCTTCGTAGGCCGTATCTTTGATTAGTTTGTTAAGATTATCAACATACCCTTTGTGGTGTTTGCCATAATGATAACTGATTATCTCTTTCGAGATTACAGGCTCAAGAGCGTCTTGAGCATACGGGAGTTTCATTAGTTCGAATGTCATCTTATTCCTATTTATTACGAGCAATGGCCACTATATCTCTCTCGGACATATAGACAAGTGGTTCAATTTCGCCATCAATTTCTGTTTCAAGAATAACACCAGACCCAGGACCAACTACAACAGTGTCTCCAACCTTTACCCCCACTTCGTGGAAGGTAGGCGGCTTATTCTTTTCTTTTCTCCATTCACCAGGACCGACAGCAACTACTTCTGCGTAATCGAGTCGTTCTTCTTTAATCAAGAAAATTCCACCTTCCGATTCTGATCTCGTTTCCATCTTCAGAACAATAATACCGTGGAGCGGGTTTAGTTTTGAGTAATCCATTATCCTTTCTCAGCCAAATCTTTATCTTTCCATACGACCGAAATTGCGTTCCAAGGGTGTAATGATTCTTCGTGTGATGTTGAAATAGTCCAGTCAAATATCCTTCCTTCGTCACACCAATCTTCAAGCTCCCCAGCAACAATTCGAACTGCATCTTCACTAAACAACAAATTTGATCCGTTTAGTTCTGCAAACGCTTGTTCGTCTCTGCGCTTAACGACAACCTGAACTTCGGTTGGGATTACTTGACGGTGTAGTTCAACTAAATCTTCAATCCACACAATATTTTCTGGATCGTATTCGACTGTTGTCTTCATAATTGATCGTTGCGAATGAGCATTTGCGGCGGCGTGGCGCTTCTCTGTTGCTGTGTGAGCGAGCTCGAAGCTACACGGACACGTTGAACTGTAAACATAATCAATCGTCAAGAAAAATCGAACTTCCTTTTCTGCGCCGCGATGATACCGCCCTTCGAGAATAACGTCATACGCAATGTGACCTTCAATCTTATCAAGTGAAATCTTAGTACCATCTTCGAGTTCTTGGAAGTTACCAGTTTTAAGATCCCAAGCATTTAATGGCTTGCGAGTTCGTAGCGCTTTTTGTGTCCACGGATACCTGAACCGTAACTTACAATAGGCGTTGTTAGACTCTTGTTTCTTAGCCATCTCTTCCAGTGTATTCTTAATACCTTCGTTGGTTAGGTGGTCTTTAATCGTTTGATCCATTAACAAATACAACCGACTGAGATTTAATCCCTTTGCATACGGGTCATCAAGTGAACAATATAGAGAGGCTTGTGCCTGAAGTGTCTGAACGCCACCATCACGACGAGCTACGGTAATTGGTAGATCAACTGGAGCGATACCAACCTTTTGTATGGGTATTTTCTTACCCGGAATGATCGGATCAACCTGAGGATCGGGAAGATCATCATCGAGTGGGTAGTATTTTTGGTCATAACGAAAAAGCAAGTCGGGCATTTTGCTGCTGTAATCTGTATGATTGTATCTTCCGTTGGGTGCTTGGTGTTCGTTTTTGCTCATTCTGCTTCCAATAATTTTTTTGGTTTTGTGAAATACTCAGAAATGTGACTCAGTATTTCTTGTGTTCGATGCTCGACTTCTGACGACAATACTTTAGTAACAAACGGGCCGGTGCTTTCAAAAGTAAATGCATCAACACTAGCAGCCATTTCAACTGTTGTTGAATACATAGTGCGATCAACAAGTTTTGAGTAGTACCCATTCGCGCCACGAACCCCATCACTCTGAACTTTGAACTTACCGGCAGGTAGATAGAATATATGACTATACGTTGCTTGATAATGCATACAACGTTGATAGTACTCATCAAGCCACTTACTATACTCATTATCTTTACCAATTGCAATGAGCGCATATGTAAAGAGATCCGCATAGGTTCTTTCGGTAAACCAAATTGTGCTTGGTGATAATGCTGCTTGCTTCTCGTCAGCAAACTTACGGTTTAGAATTTCGTCTTGAAATTTAACTGTGAGCTCACGATCGTTGTTGACCTCACTCAACGTGACACCCCATTCTTCCATTATAGAACGTGATGTTTTGCGTTCAACAACCGGAAATCCTCGGTCGCGTAGTGAGTTCATGACAGTAGATTTACCTGAACCTTGACTGCCACTAATTGCAAATAACATATAGTACTCCTCTTATTATCTTTGTGAGTTTACAACAATGACCAAAATCTGTCAACTAGTGAAGTTTTTTGTAGTCAAATGTCCGTTTAGGCGAGATTTCTTTGAATGTTCCTACCTCAAAGTTATCGATTTGAGTGAGAAAGTCGAGGGCACTAGCAATGGACTCGTCATCTATAATATTAGCGTCTACCGCAATAACTACTCTATCTTCAAACACCTGAACATATTCTCCCGCTTCAATTGTTTGGAGGGGGACGTTTTGTTCTTCTGCTATATTGAGACAATGGGAATATAGTGTTATGACTTGAACAGGGGCAAATTCCTCTTCCATTGCACAGGCCTGGAATACGACATCGGGCCAAGAAATGTTATTCTTTGACTGGCTCTGGGGGGTTTTCATAAACCTGTGCCTTTTCGATAGTCAAGTTTTGCATTGCTGTTAATATCTTTGCTGCTTCAGTATTATTCTTTACTAATTTTTTATTGTAATATGTTTTCTTGTACGTTGTCTTGGCAGTATCAATTTTTGATCTGAGCTCAAGAGCAACAGTCATTCTATTACGAAGTTCGTGCTGAAGCATATCCAGCAGAGTGAGTTTTTTGCTTTCTTTCTCTACGGGAATTTCTGTCTCGTCAATATATTCTACTTGGTCTGTCATGTTAACATCTCTTTAAGTTTTCCACTCTGTTGGGCAGCGACAAGTTTGTCACAACCACCGATGTGGTTTCCGTCTATAAAAATTTGTGGCACTGTTGTAAGGCCTTTTGCCTTGGCTATCATTTCATTTCTAAGAGAAGCATTATTCGATATATCTAGGATATTGGGTGTGACACCTTCGTGGCGTAACACCAGTAGTGCTTTCTTACAGAACCCACAGGTTGGTTTAATGTATATTGTAACGGTTTTCATATTAGCTTTAATTCATCGGGAGTTTTAAGATGAATTAATCCTCTCAGTTGATTTATGCCTCTAGAAATTTGGGTTGTCATATCGTAGTGGCCTATTTGTTGTGCGTACATTAATCGTTTTTCGAGAATAACCAGATGCTCGTGTAGCTGGGACACGTTCATGGTATCCCAATCACTTGCATCAATTTGAGTAATCGGTTGTCGTGTGATAGGTGTGATGGTACCGTTAACATCTACGGGCTTGCCAACTTGGGGTTCGTCGGCGGGGAGAGGCGAGACCTTTGACACAATCGTGTTTGGTCGCAACTCTACTGGTGTTTGATTTTGGATGGCCTTTGTTGGCTCTTTTTCGTCAGACATAACGTCCTCCTTTATGGACTTATTATATCATACTAGAGCGCATAAAACAACGAACTTAGTTAGGTAGACCCTTAACCTTTAGCATCTGACCATTACCAATCGTCCATAGTTCATATGACTGAGTGTTATCTGGTGAGCGCATTTTATTAATTGGAATATCCGTTCCTGCTATAATTGCACGACGAATTTTTAGTTCTTTTTTAAAGTCATCACCAAGGTTATATTGCCATAGCTCATCAAATGTACCGTCCTCAAGTTGACGCTTGTACACCAAGTGAGCACTTGGAACAGTTCTGACGGCACCCTGATAATCTGGGTCATCCCATTCTTGTTTATCAATAGGAGCTGTGCCTGTTTCAACACCATCTACGTCACCATCATTCGGATCGTCGAGGCCATACTGATCGTCAACCGCGATGTTCTCGGAACTTTGCTCGTCTGGATTTCCTTGACCCTGTTGGGGTTGTTGATATGCTGCAGGGCGTCCCTGCTGCATTGCATCTTCTTCTGCCTGCTCTTCTTTTACTTTACCTGAGCCGCCACAAGCCTCGCAGTCACCTTTTAGTCTTGGGAAGTCCATTCCTGTGCCGTAACATACTTTACAGTCATCTTTATCTTCGCCCCGCATGCCGGTCGTAGAGAAACCTGCCTTTGCGTTTGTTTCTTCTTCCTCGTTAGACCTCGATTGAGTGAAATTGCGATAAGCGTCACCGTACAACGACTTGGAGGTTGATGCTGATCCTGTGTGCTTGCGATAAGCGTCACCGTATGTGCATGTTGATCCTGTTTCCTCTTCTTCGTAGTTGTTTACTTCAAATTCGCCCTTCGTTAGAACATTCTTGTCGTCATACGGAAGACTAATATTTCCATCTTCTTCGTCCTGGAAGTCCATGTCACGCACGTGAGACTTTCTGTTCTGGACAATTTTCCAATGATCCGTAGCTTGCCCTAGTTTGATATGGAAGTCGCGAGACCACACTGACGGGATGTCGGGACTATAGCTGTCATTCCGCACACAATTCTCTAACTCAACTATAATCGTCTTTAAGTTACTCATGCAGCTGCGCCTCCGCCAGCGCAACCACCACCAGCTGGCGCACCACCCAAAGATCCGTACATCCGCACGCCACCCTTAGACCTTGTCATTAGTTTTTTACACTGTTTACGCAACTTTGGATCTTTAATAAAGTTGCAATCCTTGTCGTTTTCGTTTAACGCGGACACGTATTGTTTAAATGTTAGTTTTGACATATCTGTATTTATATTATTGAGCAAAGACCCGCCTAATTACTCAACATAAATAACCGTACAATCGTGCACAGTTAGAGGTAAACAATGGCCACAAAACGCAGTAAGAGAGGTAATCCGATCCCACTAATTGTGGAGCCACATCCGGCTGATTATGAGGGATACCCCTTCATTACACTAATCCAATACCGCAAAGAACACACTCTAACGCTCGTTGATAACGCAAATGACAAGGTTGTTAAGGCTTATGTACTCGATATGTGTGGTCCTGCTAATGTTAATGAAGAGCTTCTTATTAGTGTTGCAAAACACTGGTATGATAATAATGGACTGTACCGCTATCCTGTTTCTTTCACCCTATCCCAGTTTGGGCTCACGGGCGAGGCCAGTAAAATCTATCGTACGTTTAACATTGAGTACATAACACGAGTGATAGGACCTTTACCGAAATTTGAAATGAAAGAAGTAAAGAGCGTTAAACGTCGACGTAGGAAACCAGTTCCTCATGGCGTTGAAGTTAAGAACAAAGTTATTAAAATCGGCTAGGATGTTGGGTTATCTATCCGAGCGAGGGTCGTCTTCGTTATGCCGTCCAGACTCTATGCCCGTCTGCAGCCTATTAAGAAGCCACTCAGCCGGATCGCCCGTGCGGCCCTTAGCAGTTCCATAAGGCATATCATTAACAAAATGATAGTACAACTTTTTATATAAGTTGTGGTGATGCATTATGTCGTCACGGTCGGTAAGCACTCGCATTAGTTGCTGTACTTCATCGCGACTAAGTTTAGATAGCAAGTCTTTAGGAATAAATTTATTTAGACTTTCGAAAATCACATTCTCGCGCAGGTCACTTAGCAGGGAATAACTTTCAAGGGGCGCATGAAGCTTCTTTTGCTCATCGGCTCCAACATCCCTTTTGCGTTTGTTTCCTTTTCCACCGTCCAGATCTTCTTCGTCGTCACCAAATTCTGTATCAAGTTCGTCTTCATCGCCAAAGCTAAAATCGTCCTCACCATCACCTTCATCACCAAAACTAAAAGCATCACCCTCGCCACCATCATCGCCAAATCCTAGCTCAAGGTCATTTCCTTCTGGCTCAGCTGCATCTGCTGCCTTATTCTCACCATAGGCTGCTTTTTGACCATCGTCGGTTAGTTGACCGTCCTGAGTGGCTAGGTTTTGATTGACCAGAACTTCGTGACCGGCGTCAGTAAGGTGTGCACCTTCGCTATCGAGACTTATTAGCCCCATTTTTTCAAGCATGTCGCGGGCCGCTGCTAGATTTGGAGTGTCGGATATATCCGCACTTGCGAGCTGAGGAGTTGCAGCCGATATGATTTTTGCCAACACTGCCTTTTGATTGGCTGTTGGGTGTGTTACCGGTACAATTTTTCTTTCTAGTATTGGATTTCTCATGTAGTTATTTATAAAACTACAATATACCACCTTTAATTAAATGCAGCTGAAGCACAATATTGAGCGCATACGATATGGCATGACCCTTCTTGAAGTAATACTTACCGTCTTCTGGCTTACGGTATAACTCGGTCCTAATCAGCTGTTTTTCTTTCAAATATGCGTCAACTAGGTGTCGTTTGCCTGGCCGCATAAGTGCAATGCAATCAGCCAGATCTTCTACTGACTTCGGTACAAGTCGCGAGATGAGTTCGTATTGCTTGTGGATTTGGAATAGTTTAGGAACGATATCTGGTCGCATTAATAGCGACCAATCAGGCTCACGCTTCAATAGCTCTCGTATTTCGTGCTTTGTTTCAAATACATCCAGTAATGACAGATGAAGAAAATCAACCTTGAAATATCCCACTTCTTCGGCTTGTTCGTATGGAATAGCGGCGAGTCCAGTCATAGAATCGATGGGAATGTTTTGGAAGTACACCCCAACGTTGTGCTTTACGAGCTCATTGTTTTTGATCATCGACGCACGCGTAACGTCAAATAATTCAAGGGGGTCAAAGTCAGTCTTTAAGTCGAGATCTATATCCATAGCAGGACATTATATATCTAAACGATAATAATTTCAATGTTCCTTCTATAATTAGAAGGATTTAGTAGTTCCGCCACACCTTTTCCGGAGATCGCATTATGTTTGCCTCGTCATTGTGATGTACTTGCATAGAATAACTTTTACGCACGCCGCCCGAGTTGTTTGTTTCGACATAGTGAGTTGTAAGCGGAGGAATAACAATAATTTCTCCCACGGTTGGCTCGCGTCGAACACCATTAATCCAAAGCGCGGCAGCTGGTGTTCCCACTTCAACATAATACACAGCAACGTATCCATTGTGTTCGTGTGCGTGCCAATCCTCACCGTCCGCTATATGCATCAGCCACGTTCGCATCCACTTTTCGCCAGGCACAGGGATAGCCGCCCGCATAATCGTATGTAGTTCGTCTATATTTGGGCCAACGTCGAAGTCGTCGCCAGATGTAATAAAATATTCTTTCATTATGGGGTAATGTCCACGTCACCGCCATAGTAACCTGTTGCGACAATGTTAGTCCCCGCCGCGTCGGTTGCGATTTCAACTTTTATTGATCCTACGCGAGTGCCGAAAGAAGCTGTCCATGTCCATATTACATCAGATGTTGATGGGTGCCACGTGTTAAGAGAATTACTGGATCCGTTTGGAGCTGAGCCTGTGCTTGCTGTTCCCCGAAACCAATAGCTGCGTGTATATGTGTTTGGGATAACCCACTGTGTGGCTGACTGGAATTGGAACGTACCTCCAAAGTCTAATTTATCGACCGTGCCGTCCGAACGAAAATACCACGTCGCGGTAACAGTCCCTGGTGGGATATCGGCGTCATATGTATAGTTGGGCGAGACTAACGTACCAGAAAGTGTAACAACCTCTGTGATCGGTGTGTTGAAGTTTGTTGAGGCAGATGCCCCCATCATTATTGTCATAATATTGTTCTATTTAGGTGTGGGATATCAGTAAATTGATCACCACCAATTCTATTTAGAAGCCATCTAAGTTCGTCTTCAAACTGTGAATATAGTAAAGGGTGTGTTACTTGCTCGCCATCAACAAAAAGCCAATCAGATTGTGGCCTATGCATAATTTCAAGCTCCGAAGACGGCCGACTATCGATATCTCGGGCAAATTGCTCCAGTGAGTACCCTTCTCGGCTACGAGCACAATGGTGATACGCGGATACAAATCGCTCTTCGGACTGTCTCACAAACGCATAACAATCATATTGTTTAATTTCCTGGAGAGACAAAATATTGAATTTGATTAAATCAATTGGTCTTGCATGAACCCAATTTGGCCGAATTCTCTTTTCGACGTCAAACAGATTAATAGAGGGAAGCTGGGGATCTCGCACCCCCGTAAGAACATCTTGATCAAAATCAAATACTCCCGATTGCCTCAACACAACCTCGGCTGTAGTACCGCCTGTTTTAGGTATATGGAAGAATATGAATTTTAGATTATGTGAGAGTATCAAAATGTCACAGGCCCAGCGGGTCAATGTCCATAGGTTAAAATACACGATTCGATCATATCCCACAATTCTTCATCGGTAGATTCGGGGGCAACACAGTTACCCGTTAAGTATGATTCATTTACAATTATTTGTGTGTGTTGTTGTGCTGTTGGTTGTTGTTGAATGTGTGTAATTACTGGTCCCAACGACACGAGCTCAAATTTATGAAATACAGTATGTGGTAGGGAATAAGAATCACCTTCTTTCGTTACATGCTCAAGTATTTTCTTCACTCGTAAATTTTGGCGGACTACTTCGTGGGATTCACAACCACCTTTTCCACAAAGATACGCACAATTAATATTTAATAACATTAAATCACTTGAAGGGTCTTCACCATCAATTGTGTAGATGTGGTTTTTTACCGTGCCTTTAATTACCGTAGATTTGTACGGTCTTTTGTGACTGTGCAGGTCATCTATTAGTCTTGGTGCTTCTGACGTATAAAAATGATAATGATCATGCGTATTGAGAGACAGACCCGCGATACCTGAACCCCCACAAAATATACTTACGTGATTTTTTCTTAGATAATCAATGTCCATACATTATTATAACAATAGTATGGAAATTTGTCAATGCTTACGACATTCTACGCAATTGTGAAAATCTATCTTCTTGTGTGACTACGCCATTGTTTGCCGCATTATATAATTCATTAAGTGCTGTTATTGCATCAAACAAATCTTGTGCTTTAGATAGTTCTAATGCATTAGCTTGTGTCTCATATACCAAACCTGCTGCTGGAGTTTCTTGAACTGTAATGTCTGTGCCGTCATTATATGTAGTACCAGCAATGCTAATCGAAGGATTAGTTACTGCACCAGCAACAACATCATATGTGAGTTCAGCAGTACCGTCACCACCACCAGCCGTTAGCACCAGCAATAGCGTGAAGCCTGTGCCATCAGTGTAGCCTGTACCTGCTGCGGTAACCGTAGGATTAGTTACTGCGCCAGCAACAACATCAACCGTGATCACGGCCTGTGTTCCTTGAGTGCTACGTGATGACCAATCTTCATAGAAAAGTTGATCTGCGAGACCCTGAACTGTACCACCTGTATATGTATATAGTTCTTGTAATTCGCTATACGCAGTTTTACTTGCGTCCAATGCTGCGATCATTTGGTCACAGATGCGAGATGCTAGTTCGCTAACACCTTCATTTCCAAAGACTGGATTTTGGTTCCGTCTCCAACGTTTTTCGCTTGTATGTCCTGCCATTTTAAACTCCTAAATTATATATCTTATTTATCAAGTTAAAGGCTATTCGTCCATAGCCTTCATTCGTTCGCGCCTGAGTGCAACCATCTTGGTCGCGAAATCTGCACATTCTTCTAGGGTCGGCTTAGTCGCGTTTTCTCTGTGATATCCCGGATGCATAGACCATCCGGCTTGTTGTGAAAAATATGCATCCCAAGCAGCTTGTTCTTCTTTTGTGTAAGTCATTGTGAGTCTCCTAAATCCATAGCCTTCATTCGTTCGCGCCTGATTGCAACCATTTTAGTCGCCATATCTGCACATTCTTCTAGGGTCGGTCTCGTTCCGTCTTCTCTGTAAAAGCTTGAGCCTGGATGCAGCGTCCATCCGGCTTGTTGTGAAAAATATGCATCCCAAGCAGCTTGTTCTTCTTTTGTGTAAGTCATTGTGAGTTATCTCTTATATATTTTCCAGTAATTCCCAAAATCCTCATAGGGTTCTAGTACATATTTTGTAGGCACGGCACGTGCCCCGTTTAATAATTTATCAAGTGGATTGTTTGGCATGTTGTCGTGTCGCGGACTTACTTCTATTATCTTACCACCAATATGTTCTACAAGCATGTGCTTAGATATTCCTCGAAACTGTTCTGGTAATTCAGGAAGCGAAATAGGTGGTCTGTGTTGTATGATTATTTCGCCATCATGGAAATAGCCACCACACTCATAAAAAGGAACATCATCAGTGAAGTTTGTAAAGGCGTGCCATCCTTCAAACCACTCACACCAAAAATAACCAGGTCTGTGTTCTGGTTGGGCGACGCCTTTTTGAGTTGGTTTTGCATGAAATTTAAGAAAGCCGCCAATACCAAGTCCAGCACAATTCATAATCGGACGTACACAATAAAATCCTGGCTTGGTGATTGGAGTGCCCGATGGCCCACAATTGTATCCGAGTATCTCGGCTACCGTTAGCTTATTATATATCCAGCGATGTTCTTGCGGGCATAGTGGATATGAATATCTATCATCTATATTTTTATCAAGTTCCATCATTGTGTTAGTTTCCATTCGTGCATATTTTGTAATTCTTCATAGCTATACATGTCTGTCTTTAGATCATAAATGCGTTTCATTTCACTTATGCCGTATTCAACAAACTCGGGTGGTTCCCATCCTGGATTAATCTTTTTATAATCATTAACGGTTGACGGTCTAGCATCTTCGGACATATGCCTTGGGCCTATGTCTATAATTGTATCACCTATTGTTTCGATAAGCATATAGCGAGATATTCCTTTTAACTGTTCGGGCATTTCCATTAGCTTACTAGGATGCACCTCTACAAAAGTCTCTACACCTGTATGTTTATTAAATGTTGCTGTTCTTTGTGCAGCAACACATTTGTCATTTATAAATTCCGACCACATTCTTAGTCCGTCGTCCCACGGTGTCCAACAATAGCCAGGCAAATCTCTAATTATATGTCCTGTTTTCTTTACTTCTACTTTGCGAAATCCACCTTTCGCCATACCCAATACATTTATGATAGGTCTTACGCAATACGTTCCTGCGGGCATTGGGGTTCCTGTTGGTCCTGCTGGCTTATACCCAAGCCGCTTACAAATTTCTAACTTATTAAAAATCCAACGATCCTCTTCATCTACTTGAAAATAAAGCTCGTAGTCTTTTGAATATGGAGGAAATACTTTCATTATGTTCCCACACAGTCCAACTGGACAGTATGTGATGCTACAGCACTACCCGAGCCCGTTGCACGAATTTCTATTGTGCCGTCGTGTGTTGTTGTTCCTGTTACAGGCGATTTTGCTGTGCCGTTGCCACGCCCTACTCCCCAGCATCCATCTCTGCTACCATCAGCATGATCGTTGGAGACTGTATCTAACAAGTACCAAGTGCTAATTGTTCTATTAACACTAGCAGCACTAAACGAATACCAGACCGAGCCTCCGCCAGATCCTGTTTGTGTATCAACTGTAAATTGTATATCCCAATTTAGTCCTTCATTAACATCTGGTTGGTCGGGCCACCACTCGCCAGTGTGGTCATTAGTATCGTCAGTACCAGTTGTTAACGTAGCATATGTTATACTTGCAACAGTAGTTGCTGCGCCGTCCCATCGTAATGCACCATCAGAATCATATGCTAGTACATTTCTGCATTGTGATGGCGAAGTTACCGAATTGCTATCGGCAACATTTGATAATGTCGGGGTGGTTCCACCGGCAGCGGCAGCCACTCCAAACGCTGCGGCACATATAATGCCTCGTTGATATTTTGGACCGTTGAAATTCGATAATGATAACACACCAAAGTCACGCTTGCCCAATCTGTTGTTCAAGAACCCGCGTTTGAGTCGCCATAAGTCTTCCCATTTGCGTTTGGGTGTACGGAACTGCATCCCCTTACCTACGTATGTGCGTAGGAACGGAATCATTTCTTGTTCGCCTTGTGGTGAAACCATATCCCACCATCTTACCGGCTTTATAATATTATTCATATAATTTATCTAATTCTGTGTGTTTATTATCGTACCACTCTGTTGCAAAATTTAAATGATTAAAGTCATACGCTTCTGTAGATTCAGAATGTTTGATATGATTTACTGGTTTCCACTTGGCAACATATTTGCGAAAATTAATATCATTTACTGGTTTGCGCTCCAGGAACTCATTCAACTTGCTCATCATATTATAGCGTTTTTGTTGCGCAATGTCTATATCTAACCAAAATATTTCATAGTTAGGTAGGATATTATTAATCAACAATTCCCAGTTATTTTTGCATAAAGACATATCTGTATATCTGTTGATATATGATATTGCAGTTTTTATAGGATGGCGCAACGGTATCACTACTTTACAGTTCTCTTTTGCATACTCCTCTATTCCGTGTTCATTGGGATAGTGTTTTGCGTTGGGGTATGTGCCTATGTGTTTATGGTAGAGCACGTGCTTACTTGGATGTTTTATAAACGCTGTTGCCGGCCGGATAAAGACTAGCGGCATAATGTCCATGAACCCCAAATAATCAGTCACAAATTCTGTACCTGTGTGCGGGATGCTAAGCACCAACACTTTTTTCATTACGTTATTCCCACACCAGTTATATAGTACGTTGCGTCTGCTTGCTTCCACCACGTACACCAACCTGCGGCTGCTAACGTTCTGTTGCCAGTTTTTACTGTACCTGAACCGTCCATCCATCTTATTGCGGCGGTTGCTGTGAGAGTAAGAGATGCGCTATTGTTGACAATCCACCCAACGGCACCAATAGCCATGCCAGTATCGTTTACAAATGCTATTGCTCCTGTTCCACTCGTAACAAGAACTGTTTTATGCTGGTGCGTTTCACTAATAGTGATTGCACCTGTGGCGGTGACTTGTTCCATAATAGCAAAACCAACATCACGCAAGTTGCCATCAAAGTTTAGAACCTGTGCGCCGGATATATCATCAAGACTGTTGTGAACTTGGGTGGAAAATACAACTGTACCGTTATAATATAAATCCACTCCAGCATTAGCAGTAGCAACGATCATGCTTTCTGTGCCACCCGTGCCACCACGAACTCTTAGATCAGCACCATCAACAAGGTCAATGAACATATCGGTGCCACTAAAATAAAAGTCAGCATCTGAACCAGTACCAAATGTTGCCAGAACATTATCATTAAAGATTAAGTTCCCGGCCGTCTTAGTTGAGGCTGAGCCAGTTAATACGACACCTGTAAGTGATGTTCCACTACCGCTAAACGTACCTGCTACTAGTGTATTCGTTGATGGGTTGTATGTAAACGTCGCTGTTGAATCTTGTAGCAACCCATAACTACCAGTTGTGGAGACGGTAGTATTTGCAAACGGAATCTTATAAGCACTACTTGCTGTGTCTGTTGTTATAGTTACAAGTTCAGACGCGGCTGCAGCCTTAGCACCCCATGCCCAAAATTCTGTATCACTATATTTGTAAACTGTAACAATACCACCTTGTTGTACGGTAATATCACCAACGACGGGCGCCGCACCTGGAGCAAGAAATGCTAGCGTGATCGGTGATCCAGCGGCAATTAATAAGTCCTCAGTGTCATCGTTGTGAACTAGATAAGAAGCACCCTGTGGAACAGTTGCATCAGTATCAGCAAGGAATGTGACAGCACCGCCGGCGTCTTTGTGCCACAACATACCAACGTGAGCAAGGTCAAATGTATCTGCTGCATCAATCTCGTAGACAGGAATGACGTTAAAGCCTATTGGACGAGCAACATCAGTTCCGTCTTTTACTTGCCCACCAGTACCGAAATCTGAGGTTGTGACGGCACCATCAAGAATCCATGTGCCAGTAATAGTTTCAGTAGCACTCTTGTCTACGAGGTTCGCTTCGGTTATGCCACCAATTGTGACCCCGCTAACGTCTCCGAGGCCAGCTGTGAAGTTACCGGTATCACCATCTAATGTGAAGATCGTGCTACCTGTCCCATTGTTCGTAATGCGAAGCTGCTGCCCAGTGATAACGTTACCCTGATCCATATGGAGCCACATTCTCTCCGCAGAATCAACCTCGAACTCATAGTCAACAACACCCGATCGCGTCCAGCGAAGGTATGACGCGGAGTCAAAGCCCTTGCCGATTTCGATAGCGTTACTGTCACCACTGCCATCGTCTCCTACTTGGAAAGTATGGGAGGCACCTGTCGACATCTTAAGGAGTGCACCGGAGAACGTGTACGCACCCGATACGGTTTCAGTAGCACTTTTATCTAATAGATTTGCTTCTGTGATACCACCATAGCTCGTTGCTGTAATTGCATCAAAGTCGACATCAGCCGTACCTGCCGCGATCGTACTAAATCCAGTTATGTTCCACGTTCCACCAGTAGGAAGATAGTCAATATCAAAAGTAGTGCCGGTGAATCCAACAACAACATCCGAGCTTGTACCGAAATTAATAAAGTCGTTATCAAGCATGTCGATGTCAAATGTGTTTGATGATAAATTACCACCAAGCTGAGGAGTTATATCTTCAACAACATTAAACAGTCCGGCTGGAGAACCGCCGCCTCCACCTAGCAATGATTGGCTTACACCGTTAATTCGCGCAAATATATCTGTAGCTGTAACCCAGATGTCGCCTTGTGCTGGTGCTGACGGTGCTGTACCTGTTGGAATGTTTAAACTTGATTGAGATGTCGTTGATGCGGCTGCTCTAATTTCACCATTGAATGCATGATAGTCAGCTTGAAACGATAATCCGCTTGTCCCGTCGGCGGTAAGTACACCATCCGTTCCATCGTGATACATTTCAACAAAATTTATGTCTGCTGTTTCATAAGCGATGAAACTACCACCTTTACGAGTGATGAAATCAACACCATATGTTTGAATCCAAAGCATATTACCCGGACTGCCGAATATTTCTAAAGTATTTGCCCCCATTCTAAAGGTTGCAAACGTGGCAGTATTGTTGTTGGCTGTTAGTTTTAAGTCACCAGATACTGTAAGCGTTGCTGGAGACCCCCACAAAAGAGCAGGATCACCTTCAACATTTGTTGCTGTTGAAAATACTGCGAGTCGATTATTTGCACCATTGGAAGCTGTTACTGTACCAGTACTGATAGGACTACCAAAGTCACCTGTTGTCAAAACACGCTCAAAACCACCACCCGATAGTGTGTTGTTGACTTCTAATCCACCACTTGTGGCCGCAACAGTTCTCACAGTCGCTGTACCGTCGTTGTATAACGTTAACGCACCATCAGGATTACCTTCAAGAAGCGTTCTTGCAACACCACCCGAAGTTTCACCGCGCAGATGAACTAGCCCACCGTGTATGTTGTTTTCGAAATCTAACCGCGTGCCGGTGGCTGCTTGATGTCCTATAGTTCCTCGAACCGAGCCACCACCCTGATGAACCAACCGTAAGAGCCTGTTTTGTAAATCGGGACTTCCACCAAGACCGCTGTCATCGTGGAGGTATACTTGGCCACTTGTTTCAGTCGTTAGCCGTTGAACACCATCGGCTGGGTAATATAAAATTAAGGACGCATCGGCGTCACCTTGTAAGAATGTTCGGTGTTGTGTATCACCAACAGTTCTACCTGAAATAGATACTGGTTCACCAGGAATGTCGTTTCTTAATTCAAGGGTTTCGCTTAGTCTATAACCAACATAACCTCGCTGTGTTCCATCTAAATGTGCAAAGCGAACAAAACGGTTTTCGGTGTCAGTGTTTCCTGCGCTGCGAACAATGAAGGGAGATATCCACAGTTGTGGTGAGCCACTTCCACCACTTACACCACTGACCTGGTAATCAGTGCCTGTATCATTTGTGAAGTATAAATGATCGTCTGCGCTATTAACCCAAAGCTGACCATACGTTGATACGTCGGCTTGTGCTGCTGCAGTTTGTTTAATGAAGACTGTATTTCCAAGTACCGATGTTCCGCTGTTATCAAATGTGGAACCGTCCCACGTTAGTGTTCCTGACCCTTCGATTGTATTTGAGTTAACCCAAACTGCGATTTCATTATTAGATGGTGCGCCAGAAATAATAATCGGTATTATTGGTGACCCAAAATCAGCTTCAGTAAGAATGCGATTTGCATCAATATACGCTGCACCAGACAACCCAGTGAAGTTTAGATCAGTTGTATTAGTAAATCCTATATTAAAGTCTGTTCCATCGTGGCTGAAATCAGCCCAGTCAGTACCACCAGAATTAGCAATTCGTAATGTACCAATATTAGCTGTTGGAGGAGATCCAGCACCAATTCTCACAACGGTACTATCAACAGCAACGCTTACTTGAGGAGAACCCGTTGTAACTGTTATTCCATCACCACCGACAACGTTTGTTGCTCCAGCCCACAAGGCCGCTGGGAAATACTCGAACTGAACCTCTGTGCCATTGATGTAAGTTGTACCGGTGCTGTCCAGCAGCGTGACACCAACCGTCCACCAGCCAGTGTTATCCGTAACGCTATCGACCTGCCAAATCGCCCAGAACGCTCTGTTGTTTCCGTGACGACCAGAAATAATGTCGCCCACGTTAAGGCCCTGAAACCAGTTGCCGCTGTCAGCATTGCCGGAGTAGTCATCGTCTGCAAAGTACAGGTTGTTGGTGCCGGAAAAGAGTGAGTTGTCCTGCCGGAAGAAAGTCGTACCCGGATCGGCGGCAGTTGTCGGGTTGTTGAATCGGTAGCTGACCTTACTGTAGCTGCCAACCGGGAAGCGGTTAGTAACATTTCTCATGTACAGCGCCGACGAACTTGAGGCTTGCACCGTATGCAGATGCACGTTGCCATTTACAGTCGTACTATCAGTGCCCGATATACCAACAGGCACATTGATTAATGTGCCAACAACAGAGGAACCAGTGATAGCAAACTGTTGTGATGCGTTCGTTGAAAGGTCGGTGATACCGCCAGCACTACCCCACAAGGCAACGCTTCCGCCCCCTGTATTGGCTGCGCTCGTTATGCGCAAGGTGTTCTGCGCAAATATGCAAACTCCACCACCGGTCTCCGTCCACTGCATTCTCAGAGTGCCGACACCATTTCTCATGGTGGTTACACCAGCGCCATCTCCTTCAATTGACCAATCATCAGTCCATGTAATTTTGCGAGAAGCATCGTTGATCAGGATGTTGGCGGTCGGCTCGTAGCGTTGGTCGGTAGTCTGATCCCATACCGCGATCTGGCCATCGGCGGTACCAGTTTTAACTGTTGCGCCAGATGGAGAACCAGCACCAGCTGCGGCCGCCCACTTAGGCAATAATGGCGATCCCATTGTAAGGAGTTGTCCACTTGTTCCTCTTGGTAGTTTAAGCCAGTTCGAACCGTCATTATAAAGAATAGCACCAATTGTTGGAGAACCTGCGTTGACATCTGATATGTCATTAAGAGTATTTGTTGTTCTGAAAACTGTTCCATCAACAGATACGGTTACATCCGGTGAGCCGTATGTGACTGTTATTCCGTCCCCACCAACAACATGAAGTTGATCAGTAGGGGAGCCGCCAATTGATGCAAAACTCAACGATGAATTGAAGTACGTATCCATTTGTGTAAATGTTGTTTCAGAAAGTACACCACCATCGTTCGTAAGTATTGTATCGGACGCAACGATAGCTCCACTGGCTGGTTGTGCTGTAATTGCTGTGACGTCTAGTGCGAGGGCTGTTGCACCAGTTACTTGACCAGTATGGGTTGCGTTGGTTACCTTAGCTGTATTAGCTACAATTTCACCCCACTTGGCGGTCGTCAACATACCGGCCGTTGAAACGGTTGCGGCTGGTAAAATTACATCATCGGCGCCGCCATCAGATGTGATGGCGACGGTAGTTGCGTCTACTGTACCAACACTAAGTGTGGTTGATACATTGGGAGCGTCATTGGTAATAACGAGAACAGCTGGCGAGCCGGTTACGCTTGTTGTTATGCTTGTACCGCCTGTGATCTGAACCGTGTCACCAACTTTGTCCGAAGGAATAGATCCGGTATCACCAGTAATTGTTCCAAATGCGTTTGTTCCAGCTGCTGGTGCCGCCCAACTCGGAATTCCTCCAGCTAGCGTTAGTACTTCTGTGTTTGAACCGACAGCTAGTTTAGATAATACGTTAGCTCCAGATGCATATAAAATATCACCAGTTGTAAATGTTGTTTGACCAGTACCACCATATGTCTCATCTAGTGTTGTTGTCAATGTTATTGCTGGTAGATTGACTGCTGTAATACCAGAAGTCATGTTGATGTCAGTAGTTGTAGTACCAACAAAGTTGTAATCAGTTCCGTCGTGGTGCTGGCGAACGTTATCTGTTATACCCGAATCCCAAACGTATAAGCCACCAGTATAAATATTTTGGCCGCCAGTTGTAAACGACGCCACCCTAATAGCACCATTTGTGTTGGTATAGAATTCAACAGGGTTACCAACAATACGCAACTCATCAAATACTGCGCCTGTGTAGTCATATCCAAACACACGACCATACGTAGAAGGTGCGTCGATTCCAGCAACATTTCCTACGGAACCAGGACTAGATGCTGTTCCGTGTCCTATCACCCCGTTAGTTGCAACTATATCACCAGTTACATCTAGTGATGAACCATCCCAAGTAAACGATGCATCGCCTTCGATATTAGTGCCAGTAGTGAATACAGCAATTCGATTATCTGCGCCTGTGCTTGATGTTACGGTACCGACAGCTGGTGCCGCCCAACTCGGAATTCCTCCAGCTAGCGTTAGTACTTCTGTGTTTGAACCGACAGCTAGCGAGGTCCAATTAGTGCCATTGAAGTATAACGTATTGCCAGTTAGTTGAGGAGAACCGAAGCTAACATCCCCTAGGTCATTAAGCGAACTTGTTGTTCTTAGTACTGTGCTGTCTACTGCAATTGTATATTGAGGAGAACCAATTACTACCGTTATTCCGTCTCCGCCGACAATATTAGCAGCACTACCTGGAGAACCAATACTTGTTAGATACCCAGCGTCATTGGTAAAGATACTTACATTATCACCCGAACGAGCCACCGTTGAATCAACGGCAATTGAATATTCAGGCGAACCAGTTGTTACTATTATTCCATCACCACCAACAATGTTTGCCGGATCTACTGGCGAACCACCTGCTGCTGGAGTTGCCCAGGAAGGTAGCAGAGGTGAGCCCATTGTTAATACTTGACCGCTAGTTCCTCGAGGTAAGTTAACCCAATATGTTCCATCAAAATATAACGTATCGCCTGTCGTTGGTAGACTTGGAGATCCGGCTCCACCTGTAATGTTTACATCGGTTAATCCCTTAAAATCGGCTGATATCGGAGAACCAAAACCAATGGCCTCACTATCACCATACAACCAATATTCTGTATCTGTGTATTTGTAAATAGATACTATTCCACCCTGTTGAACCAGTACGTTACCGGATACGGGTGCACCACCAGCTCCAAGTCTTAGAATTACAACGCTTGGTGATCCCGCAGCAATTGTTATATTTTCTACATCGTCATTCTGAACTTGCCACATAGATCCAATTTCAATACTTGGATCGTTTGGTGCAGTAAATGTTACGGCTGGGCTACCAGCGTCAACATGCCATACCATACCTGCGTGAGCTGTATCGAATGTTGCGCTTACGTCTATTTCATATGGTGGAAGTACGCCGAGGCCAACTGGACGTTTAGCACCTGTTCCATCTACTGTTGTAGGGTTGGTTTCAAACGTAACATTATTAAGGAATGTTTGAGGCCCTTGGAATATTTGACTTGGAGATCCAACTGTGGGTGAGCCGGTAAGGCGAGCAACCGTTGAATCAACTGCAATTGTATATTGAGGAGAACCGGTTGTAACAGTTATTCCATCGCCGCCAACGATGTTAGCAGCGCTACCTGGTGAGCCAATACTTGTTATGTATCCAGCGTCGTTTACTAGACGACTTACGTTATCACCATCCTGAACATACTGTAGAGGCGAGCCAGATGAAATGTAGTTAGCGTCATTAGTAAAAATGCTTACATTATCACCAGATCGAGCAACAGTCGAATCAACAGCAATTGTTACATCTGGTGATCCGTAGGTAACATTGATTCCGTCTCCGCCAACCACATGTAGTTGATCGGTTGGGGAGCCACTACCTGCTGGAGCAGCCCACGTTGGGACACCACCCGCCAATGTTAGAATTTCGGTATTTGATCCAGCAGTTAGTTTGGTGAGAGTATTTGCGCCTGAAGCGTACAGAATGTCGCCGGTTGAGTACGAAGTTTGATTCGTACCACCTTTGGTTTCGGATATGGTATTACCGACCCAATTTCCAGCTGAGTCTATTACCAGCGTTGTCCCGGAGATTAATCCACGACGAACGATGAATTCTTTATTCGACATTTAGGTTCACTGTCCCCCAATGATTATGTACTACTATTTAGGGAGAATCGCTAAGTGCCTTACTGTCGGTTATACCTTCGTTAAATGTGCTGTTACTTTGAACACTGTGGAGCTTGTAGTTACTGGTGTTGCAAGTAAACGCAAGTTTCCTCCATTAATATCAACCGTGTATGTTGCTTGTACGCCCGATATGGCAGGTGAGCCTGTCGCAGGTGACCCAAAAAACGATGGCATTGTGATTGTGCCATATTCCGAAGAGTCCGCATTCACACCATCGTGAACTGCAAGCAATTTCGTGGTGTGGTAGTTGCTACCTTGTGTAGCCTGAACAGTAAATTCAGCTGAACGATATGTTGCCAACGCAAATG
>Ga0307379_10003702_pt1 | contig 22077 bp, 22 predicted proteins | sample UN2MG_FD_202237 | JGI IMG/M metagenome (GOLD analysis project Ga0307379, IMG submission 202237) | Soil microbial communities from Risofladan, Vaasa, Finland - UN-2 | ecosystem: Environmental > Terrestrial > Soil > Coastal area > Acid sulfate soil | place: Finland: Risofladan, Vaasa | collected... | reverse complement strand
AAAAAAACGCTGAAAAAACTTTTTTTTGTTTGGCACGGGGTTTGCTAGTGCAAATATCATGCCAAAACGTTTGGCACACCATTTGCTGGGCACCCCCTCTAATGGGGGGTTCGCGGCCCGCGGCCCACCCCCCTAATGGGGGGAGTGCTCCCCACTATACAGATGTTCAGTATTGTACCCCATCGGGGGGATCTTGCTCGCGTGGTGTACATGCGTCTACCTAGTGTACGGGTGTTCATTCCCACAGTGAACGTTCGTTCAGGATGTTATCCTCATCCATGTAGAATGCTAGAGTCTTCGCTCTAGCCTCAGCCTCATGGTCGCGGGCTGTTTTCCGCTTCAACTTTTCTGACCTACGATCAAGCCAAGCCTCATAGTCGGCATCGCTCACCGTCCAATCCATCTCTTCGGCGGTGATTTCGGGACCGCGAAAATCTTCCAGAGCGTCAAAAAACTCTTCACCCTCCGGGAGAGGGATGCTCTCAGCCTCTCTAGTGAGTTCTGCGATGGCGGCTTCAAACTCTTCAACGGACAGTAGGTTGTAGTCAATGGGTTTCATTTTTGGATTCCTTTGGTTGATGATACTCTGATTCTACCAGATATTTTTTTGCCTGTCAACACTGAACAGGTGTTCAGATCAGATCGTTCACCAGTTCGTTGCCATTCTGGTCAACGATCCTGAACTCTGTGGCATGATCGCTACCTTCCCAATCGCCACGGACAATGTTTTCCAGCATGGCGGCATTGCTGTGGGTGGTGTATCCAATCAGTTCACCATAGCAGTCATAGATACGGGCGATAAACAGGGGTGTGGTTGTGAAGTTCATTTTCTTTTCCTTTTCTTTCTTTCCTTCGTTTTCTTCTATGTCACATTATACGCATGTCATCGGCAATCCGTCAAGCCTGTCTTGACTTTTTTTCGGATTGTGTCGTAAGTCCTTTGCTTTCAACGGTTTACGTCTTTCCAGTTTTTTTTAGATTTCTAATGGACACTTTCGCAAACGAGAATCGTCACACTGGGCAAGATAGTCACCGGTGTACACTTGTACACTGTACACATGTATACTGTACACTTGTACACTGTACGCATGTACACCACCCCCCTAATGGGGGGTTCGCGGCCCGCGGCCCACCCCCCTAATGGGGGGAGTGTCCCCCCACTGTACAGATGTACACTAGTAGGAGAACCACCGTTGTTGCAACTCGCTTGCACCTTCGACAACGATGCACCTCAGTAGTGTACGGTGTGCAGTACTGATCGTTTGATCAGATAGTCTATCTTGAGCACCCTTTATCTTGGTGGTGATCTCTCGATCAGTCATGGTTTCCATTGCAGCCTTGAAATACGGGCCATTTTTTTCGACGCTGAACATTTATTCACTCCTTACAGTTGAACGGGCATGTAGTCGATGATCACTTCGCAGTGATCCTTACAACACGGGCATACTTCGTGCTCTACTTCAATATCGTCCAAAAATACGTTGCAGCAACCGCTGACCGCGACCTGAACTTCTGTATACTGCTCTTCGCACTGAACGTTGGTGTCGAACTTGCTCATGGCTTCGTTCCTTTGGGTGATGTTGCTTTTCATACTTCGATTCTACAAAGGGTATCGACAAAGGTCAAGCACTTTCTTCAAAGATTTTCCGGATTATTTTTTTTCGTGTTTGGCACACGGTTTGCTCGTGCAAATCTCATGCCAAAACTTTTTCAGCGTTTGGCACACCATTTGCTGGGCACCCCCTCTAATGGGGGGTTCGCGGCCCGCGGCCCACCCCCCTAATGGGGGGAGTGTCCCCCCACTGTACATGCGTACACCTACTGCATATGTGTACACCCCCCCTTATAGGGGGGAGGATTGGGTAGTACAATAGTATACTACCCTCTCCCCAATAGCACTATATAATAGGAGTATAACAATAGAAGATACTAAATACAATACCAGAAAGAACTAATACAATGCAGAGAAGATCCATATCACCATCATTCATAATAAATCCTCACAAAAAGTATAATCCCACACTGCACAACAATCCCCCTCACTAGAGGGATCCCTCTAGAAGGTGGTGGTCAACCTGATTCTCATAGAAGTTGCGATATTCTCCACCTTCAAGGCGAACGCAGATCAAGGCACCCCTCTGGTAGAGGTCTTCTGAACGATCCTCGCGGATGCTCACGATCTCGCCAGTGTACTGGTTTCCACTCTTGGAAACCCATTCCACACTGTCTCCGATCTTGTAGCGGCTTGAAGCGTTGACGTTGATGAAGTTGCTCATTTTTCTCTTTCCTTTTGGTTTCTTTCTTCTTCTTCTTCTTCTTCTATTCTACACTATCGGTTTTTGGGTGTCAAGCCCTTGAATGGATTTTTTTGGATTAGAACTCGTTGTACTGGCTCCACATCTTATTGAGTCGCACGATAGGAAACTCTTCTATCGCTTCCTCACTTCCATCATCGTCGTTCAAAACAGCGTAGGCCTTTGCTTCAACGCATCCCGTCCAGTGTGACAGGATATGATTTTCTACAGCTTCTACGCTATGGCCTTCCATCTCATCAATGATCTCACCATAGGAATCGTAGACGCGTCCGGTATAGGTTGTGTTGCTCATTTTTCTTTCCTTTTCTTTCGTTGTCGTTCTTTCGATGCTCCATTATATGCTTCTCATCGGCAATCCGTCAACCCTGTCTTGATTTTTTTTTCGTATTGTGTCGTAAGTCGTTTGTTTTCAACGGTTTACGTCACATTTTTTTTTGGATTTTTCTAGTGGACACTTGGGATTTTTTCGATTTTTTGGCCTATTGCAACTCGATTGCGTTTGCGAATGATTGCACGAATGTGCAGTGTGTACGAATGTGCAGTGTGTACGAATGTTCAGTGTGGATATATTTCCCCCATTGGAGGGGTGGGGGTTTTATAATATTACTATAATAGTAACAAACTATAGTAATAACGCAACGGCGTCCATAAACAATAGGCACCTATTAAATTAATAGTACTACCTAAACCATTAAGTTAGCCCCTTGTTTCTTTTTTCTATAAGCACCTACGATTCTTTATTTTTATTGATTTCAAAGTCCGCAATTTATATCTCGTCTAGTTGTACATACGTCATAAAAAACGGTGTATTACTTTCTAGCAACATTAATATACGCTTTTTACTGTGGAGATCATTATAATGCTTATACCAAATTCTGGGGTTTCCCAAGAAACAGAAGACTGGATTTACAGTAAATCTACTGAACTAGGAGCAAGTTATACTTTATGTTTTCTTCCAGAAGATATTCTAGATTTTGTGCCAACACCAGACACAGAAGCTGTTTACCAAAATACTAAACCAAATCATAAATTAGTCCGAACAGGTTCTGGATTTATAGCAGACGATAGAAATAATTATGCTTTTCAACAAAAACAAGTAGATTTCAAAAAAGTTGGAAATTCCACTCATAAATTCGGACTACCCAAAAACACACACAGACCAATAACTCTACAAACATTACCTAAAAACCCAAGGTTATAAAAATGTCAACATTTCATCCATTACCAGCAAATAGTACAAACCCCCTCGTATCTGCAAAAAATAATCCATCATCTTCTAGATTAGATGAACTTGTAGATTCTATTCAACTTGGTACTTTTTATAACACAGATTTGTTTTTTAGTCTTAGTAAAATCAACTTTTATAATGGTGGCAAAAAATATCACGAAGACACCACTGTTTTGTTTCCTGCTCCTGATCATGAATCTGGAGTCAGAGCAACAGGGCAGCTTTATCTTGGTTTAACTGCGGCTTCCTTAACGGTTAGCGGGGGAACCAGACATTTACCAGGAGACACTTATTTAGTTTATCCTAATGGTTTTTTTGAAGACGAGTCACCAACGGTTAGAATGCCTGCTATTGTTGGGGTTTTGGAAGTAGACGTAGAAGGAGCCGTTACCAAATGGACTCTAATGAATCCTGGAAAAGGGTTTAATAATCTTTCACCAACAGTTGTTCCAAATTACAAAAGCCCAAGAGCTAATGCTTTTGCTGCTACCGTTACTCTTAATCCTAATCTGTTTACTATTGTTGATGTAGAGTTTGTTAATTATGGTTCTGGTTATCTAAAAAGCCCTTATACTAGATATTTAACTTTTGAAAACGCTGGAGACGGAGCGGGTTGTGTTTGCACAGTGAATTCAAAAACTAACACTATTGTCTATAGAAAACAAGATCTTGAAACCATAGAGCTCGACCCAGGCGAAACAACTAGTAAGCCATTACCTATTTATGATTTTCCAAACAATACTCCAAAGGGCAGCCTCAAAAACTATACTGTTGTTTATAACTCACCCGTACTTACTCATAATGATTATCAATAGGAGACAATAATGGCAAAAGAAAAGAAAAATTTACCGTTTTTTGATTTTCAGGAGTTACTCGACGCCATCGAAGCTGAGATTATTGGAGGCGGAAAGGGTGATATCAATAACGTGCCGTGGGAGGCTATTGATATTGATACTCCTAATGTTCCTGGTGGTGGTCCTGTTTTTGACGGAATATTAGACTGTGCTACTGACGAAGCTCCTAGCAACATAAAACCTTTTCCCGATGCTGCCGAGCCTCCTGCCAAAGTAATAGACCTATCAGAAGTTGCAGATGATTTACCAGAACTTGGAGACGACTCCCGCAGGTTGGCCGCTCTAGATTTTGACGAGTGGTATAACACTCAATTACGTTATATAGCTAGAGACTATAAACAAGGGGATTTTGCGGATCCTGATTATGCTGGAACTTTAAGATATTACATGTCTCAGAAACTTTTAGAACTAGAACAAAAGTATGTTTTACCAATGGAAGATATTCGCGACGAGTGGAAAAACTTGATAAGAAATAAAACTCCTGTTTTTGCTCCTGTTCCCAAAGGTTGGCCAATAAAGCCTAAAACATATACACCCACTGCTTATATTGAGCTTTTAAAAGTATACTTAGAAAATCCCGAATTTAAACCTGTTTGGAATTCTATGAATAGCGCAGAGAAAAAGGCTTACGCTATGCAGCTTCATGAACTTATAAGCGAAAAGCAAAAAATAATAAGACAAGAACTTATTAATGTTAGCAAAGAGATAATTCAGTACAGAGAAGAAGTTGCTCATCCTATATATTGGAAGGGAAACCCTAAAAAATACAGCAAGTATAAAGAGTTTATAAGGGCCCGCAGAAGCTGGAAAAATTCTAAAAAGGTTTATACCGAAAAACAACTTCGTAATGGCAGAAAAATTAAGTGCGGCAGAGCTAAAGGAGGAAGTCTCATATTCCTTCCCGTAATATTTGGCATTCATATAATGAGTTCAGATACCATCGGACAAGCTGCTGAATATACAGCAGAAGATATAATGCTTGACCTAATGGATCCATTAAATCTAGAGCTTATGACAGGAGACTTAGATTCTGGTTCAGAAATTAATTGGGATATGGTGGGAGACGATGAGTACCTACAAAAATTACAAAATGTTTTTGATGGATACACAGAAGGAGATTTAGATTACGATACTTTTAAAACTGTTGTTGTTGATTTGCATTCCGATGCTATAGAGAATGAGATTAGGTCGCAAATAAGTCCTATAACTCAAGAAGAGGCAGACGCTTTGCATAATCGTACAAGTATTTGGGTGGAAAATAAAATGACGGAAAAAGAATTTCCTATTGATACAAAAGAACTACAAAACTATATAAATAGACAACGAGTGGTCGAGGGTGCTGCGTGGGACAGTATTAATTCAACAAAGAATACACAGACTCCTAATCCTGTTGATTCTTGTAGCAGTTTTGACTATACTGGATTTCTTAATCCTCCTTTGGATGGTAGTGTTGTTGTGATTAGCTGTGCTGATGAAGTTACTCCGACTCCAACTCCAATGACACCTACTCCTACTCCAACAGCAACAGCTGGTATGAGTACGCCAACACCCAGTATGGATGTTAGTCCAACACCAACTTCCAGTGCAAGCACACCAACACCTAGTTACGGAGGTTAATTATGCCCCCAAATAGAAACTTAAAAAATCTGCAATGTGATAACAAAGGGATACCTATTTATCATGATGGTCCAGGAAAGCTTTGCGATGAGCTAGGCGAAGATTATTTGACCTTGTTTGGAGTTGGAGCCCAAGTGGATAGACTTAGACAGTTTATACACAACAGCGATTGCTTTGAAAACGTTAAGGATAAAGACGGTAAGGTGGTTGGTAGGAAGTTAAGAAAAGACGTATACATAGAAGTTTGGATCGAAACCTATGAAGGCAGCGACCAGAAAAGAAAGATTGGAGAAAGGCCAATTAGAATAGGAGAGTGGGGTCCGTTGCCAACCGAAGACGGACAAGTCCCAGACTTTGATCCTTTTGATCCTGTTCCTGATCTTAGAAAGCCAGATTATAAACCAAGAGACGTAAACTTTTTGCCTATATTCAATCCAAGGCACAAAGATAGTCCACCGGGCGAAGACAAGTTTGTTCCTGATTGGCCAGAACTTACTGGAGACTTCTTATGCGAGCCATTTGATGATAGCTCTGGTTCTTACTGGGAAATTTTTAATTGCATATATTACTATTACAATAACGAGGTTGAATCAAATTTAAAACCAGGAAATACTATAGAAGTTTCATTGGCTTTTAAATGTAATGAGTTAACAAAACCTTCTGTAGGCTTGCCAAGTTTAGGCGATTTTCCAAGTCTAGATGATATACCAGATGTAAATATTCCAATAAAAGAATAAGGAGACACAATGTCTAATAGTAGCAAAAAAAACTTAACCTATATTAGTGGAAATAGTGTAAACCTGTACCGAAGAGATAAAAGCTACACTAACTCTTTACCTAATAGTCTTATCAACAGAGTTTTTCCTCCTCGTCGAGAATTCGGTAGAGATCTAACTAATATTCAAACTAAACCTCTTGATGCCGATACTGATCGTAGGCATTACTGGTTTCCTCCAAACTTCATACAATAACTTTATTAGAGGGAGAATATAATGGCAAAATTACCTGATTCTGTTTTTTATCCTATTGGTAGCAAAATATTTAAAAATTCTGACGAGTATGCAGACAATACAGCTCCTCTTTTTGTTTTTTATAAAGCACTAGACAATAGCGATATAAAATACGAAGAAATAACATCGGCTGATTCAAGAGCTTCTATTTATAGTAAAGCCGAAGCAGATTCTTGTCCTGTTTATGAGGGAGGCCCCAGCATTAGTGGTACATGCCCAAGTGGCTACACATTGTGTGAAGAAGCTCGTAGTCCCTTTTATGGATCTTGTCTTAAAGATGATGGTTCTTTGAGTTGTGAGGCAGTAACAACAGCTACTCCAACACCAACACCAACACCAACACCAACTTCGGGTGGAAGTACGCCAACCCCCAGTATGGAGGTTAGTCCAACGCCAACTTCCTCAGCAAGCACACCAACGCCTAGTGCATAAAATAGAATTTTTAATTTTAGAAAGGTAATAAACTATGGCATATAAACCAGGTTCTAACAGATGTTTTTATATTAGTCCTGATAATGTAATACCTTTAACTCTATATCACGATACTCCAAGAGATGATTTCTTGTTAGCAGATCCTATGGAGTATTTCTTGGCAATTTTACCAGACGCTATAGACCGCCCCAGCGTGGGCCTACCCGCGGGCGGCCTTCTCGGCGGAGTCGAGATTCTGCACGGGTGTGGAACACCGATTTTCAATGAGGATGAAGAGGCTCCTGAGTCTGATGAAATTATTGGGTATCTTATAGAGGATGACGTACAACTAGAGATTAAATTAAATACAACATGTCTAAAATTTGTTGGTGGTGAGCAGATAGAATGGGTAATAGATACACTAAATATACCTATTGGATTTTGGGAGCCATTACCTATGAGAGATGGTGCCGATTATCCCGAAAACAAACCTTGGATAGACATACCCGAGTCTTCTCTATTGAAAGAAAAGCGTTCTGTTAGAAACAGGCTTACCATGCCATTGTTTAATCCTTATCATAAAAAATATATTAACCAAGAAAACCCTAGACTAGTTAAAGATAATCGTTTTATACCAATGGAAGAAGGCGACGAGTTTGGTACGGTCCGATTTCCTGATTACATGCGTAATGAACTAACGCAGTGGTATTTTGTCAATTTTCCTCAAGAGCGTTTTGAGTTTATTGCTCTTTCGGAGGATCCTTTTAAGGGTTGTGAAGGTGGTACTCTGATAAGGACTTTTGAAATAACCTGTAAATCTCTTAACGGAGAAGAGCAACCTCCACCAGATGTTCAGCCAATAGGTGATCCCAATGCTCCTATTAGCTAATAATACATTTTGCATTGAATTGATTTTTTCCTATTATAACAATATGCTATGATTTAATTTATTTAGAGGTATAAAAACAATGGATATACAATTAGTAAATAGCTCATTAAAAGTAACAGCACAGGAAATAGATGTTTCTGAAGATCTTCTTAAAGAAGATAAAAGCTTAGCAACAGTTATGGAGATCTATGAACAAGAAACAGACGAGTCAAACAATCAGTGAAGACGAATTATTAAAAACTATTGAACAGATTAGCAAAAAACTAGCCTACAAATTTAAATTCGGATATCATGAACTAGAGGACATGAAACAACAAATAAGTTTGTTTGCTATAGAAGGACTAGCTAATTACGACTACAAAAGACCACTGGAAAATTTTCTTTGGACTCACGTTAGAAATAGATTGTTTAATTACAAAAGAGACAATTATCAGCGGCCAGATAAGCCGTGTAATGGCTGTGTTTTTCACGATATTCTTTGTGCCAATACAGACAAAGACTGTAAAGAATTTTCTAATAAGCTGAATTGTACTTTGTATAAAACTTGGTATTCAAGAAACAGCTCTAAAAAGAATTTAATGCATCTTAGTAGTATTGAAGATTTAAAAGAATACATCATTTCTTCTAATTCTAACAAAAATTTTAGCCTAAATATTGAAAATCAAGAATTTATTGATATCTTAGAAAGAGAACTGTTTGGCGAACACAGGGAAATATACCTAAAGATCAAGATGGAAATAAAGGTAAGCAAAAAAGAGCTTATCAAATTAAATAATATGGTGAAGGAAATATTACCATGAATAAAAAAAGAGGACAACTATCAAATGACGAAATGGCGTTCATAAGAGACAATGTTGGCTCTATGACCATAGAAGATATAGCTACTTCTCTCAATAGAAGCACAAAACCAATAGAAAAATATATCGTACAGAATAAGCTTAGTTTTGATAAAGAAGAAAACAAGACAGACGAAACATTAAGATTAAAATTACACGCAAAAACCTTTTGGCCCGAAATAGAAAGACAGTTCGATTATAATACCGGAGAACTTTCTTATTTTGAAAATACATGGGTTGGACTAGTAAAACAATTTAGAGAAGACGTACTACCCGCCGAAGAACTTCAGATCAAACAGTTTATAACAATTGATATTCTTATTAATCGCTCTATGAAAGAACGCAAACGACACATAGCAGAAACAGAACGTCTTCAACAAAAAGTAGACGAAGAATATAACAAACCAGAAGATCAACGAGATATGCCCAAACTAACCAACCTAGAAACCCAACTAAGTTACGCCCGCAATAGCATAGCCTCATATACAAACGAATTCACAAAATTATTAAGCGAACAACAAAAAATTGGCAAAGACCTTAAAGCCACCAGAGAACAAAGAATCAAAAGAATAGAAGACGGTAAAAGTTCTTGGGTAGGTTTAATAAGAATGCTAGAAGATGAACTTATCAGAGAAAAAGAAGGAAAAGAGATGGAAATCATTGCTCTTGCCACAGAAAAAGCAAAGCAAATACTATATGAAAACCACCAATACTCTGATGGGAAAGTTGATCAGCCAATATTAACTCCAGAAAGCTTAGAATACATAGAGCAATTGGAACAAGAAGAGGATAGTGATGAGTTATAGAAACTATAATGACCCTCAATATAAGGATTGGAGACAAAAAATTTATGCAAGAGATAGGTTTTGTTGTCAATGGCCCGGATGCAAAAACAATAAAAAGGTTGAGGCTCATCATATACTTAGATGGGCGGATTATCCTGGGTTAAGATATCATCTAGACAACGGAATTACTTTATGTAAATATCACCATAAGCTAATCAATGGAAATGAAGATGGCTATATAAAATTTTTTACAGACTTAATCATGAGAAAAAAAGATGGATGAATTTACTATAATAGTTGACACAAGAGAACAAATGCCCTGGGAGTTCGGCAACCATACAACGGCTAATAAAAAATTAGATACTGGAGACTATAGTATCGAGGGCCTAGAACACCTATTAAGCATAGAAAGAAAGCAAAGCGTTAGTGAAATAGCTAACAACATTACAGAAAAAAGATTCCCTGTGTTTTTAGAAAGACTCAGCCTTATCCCGCACAAGTTCATTTTATTTGAGTTCGATCTACAAGATGTGTATGATTTCCCTGTTGGTTCCGACATACCAAAAAGACTTTGGGAAAAACTTAGAGTTACAAATAACTATATACTTAAACAGATTAGTTTATTTCATATTAAATACGGCATACATACTATCTTCTGTGGAGACGCAGACAATGCAGAAAAAATGGCTGTCAGAATAATGAGAACGGTTTATGATAAATACAAACAATAAAAAAAACAGTTTTTACGATAATGCCTGGTTAGGACTAGGAGATCTTGACAAAATTATTTTGCCGGATAATCCTTTATTCGGTAGAAGCAAAGAAGATATAGAAAACCCAGATCTTCATCTTTTAAGACTATTAATGAACCCACAATATTTTGGGTCTACGGTAAAACTATTAATGGGAATAGAACTGCACCCGATACAGATAGCTCTACTACAAGAATTTTGGTATAGACCATTTCCAATGTTTATTGCGTCTCGTGGTTTCGGTAAATCTTTTAGTTTAGCTCTTTATGGTATGTTGAAGTGCATACTAGTTCCTGGAACAAAGATAGTTATTGTAGGATCTGCTTTTAGACAGAGCAAAATCATATTTGAATATATGGAAACCATGTGGCGAAACAGTCCTATAATCAGAAGTATTTTTAGTAGCAATGATGATGGTCCTAGAAGAGATGTTGATCGTTGTACTATACGACTTGGTGATAGTTGGGCTATCGCTGTTCCTATGGGTGACGGAAGTAAAATTAGAGGTCTTCGTGCTCATATTATCATTGCTGATGAGTTTGCTAGTATTAGTCCAGACATATATGAAACGGTGGTAGCTGGTTTCGCTGCTGTTAGCGCTAGTCCTATTAAGAATGTGAAAGAAGAAGCTCGTAAAAAAGCCATGCGTGAGGATGGACTTTGGACAGATGAACTAGAAGCTGTTCAAATCAAAAAAGGGAATCAAGCTATTATTAGTGGTACGGCTGATTATAGCTTCAAACATTTTGCTCAGTATTGGAATCGCTATAAAGCTATTATTAATAGCCAGGGAGATAGACACAAACTTAAAGAAATTTTCGGCAATGATCCACCTGAGAATTTTAATTGGAAAGATTATTCCATAGTAAGAATTCCTTATGAACTTATTCCAAAAGGATTCATGGATGATAAACAAGTAGCTAGAGCAAAAGCCACGATTCACAATGGAATCTACAACATGGAGTATGCCGCTTGTTTCACAGAAGATAGTGATGGATTCTTTAAGAGGTCTCTTATAGAAAGTTGCGTCTGTAAAGAAGATAACCCGGTAGTTATTAATGATAAAGAAATATTATTTGACGTTACAACAAAGGGAAACCCACAATATCAATACGTCTACGGAATAGACCCAGCGTCAGAAAAAGATAATTTTAGTATTGTGGTTTTAGAGCTACATCAAGACCATAGTAGAATTGTTTATTGTTGGACTACTAATAGAAGTAACTTCAAAGACAGGCAAAAAACAGGGTTAGTTCAAGAACATGATTTTTATGGATTTTGTGCAAGAAGAATTAGAAATTTGATGAAGGTTTTTCCTTGTGAAAGAATAGGTATGGACGCTCAGGGTGGTGGTGTTGCAATTGAAGAGGCGTTGCACGATCCTGGTAAGCTAGAAGAAGGAGAACAACTAATTTGGCCAGTTATTGATTACGACAAACCAAAAGAAACCGACGATCAACAAGGGCTTCATATTCTTGAATTAGTACAATTTGCAAAAGCAGACTGGACTGCTGCGGCGAATCACGGATTAAGAAAAGACTTTGAAGATAAAATTTTGTTATTTCCTCGTTTTGATAATCTAAGTTTAGGATTAGCTTTAGATAGAGAAGGAAAAGATGTTCTTGACAGTAGTATTGATAAAGTCTATGATAATGAAAGCGAATGTATATTAGAAATAGAAGACTTAAAAGACGAACTTACTACTATAGTTATGACACAAACTAGTACAGGAGTTGGAGGAAGAGACAAGTGGGATACCCCAGATATTAAATTGCCTAATGGCAAAAAGGGCAAACTAAGGAAAGATAGATACAGCGCTTTGGTTATAGCAAATATGATAGCAAGACAAATGAATAGAGAACTAGCACACGCAAGTTTTGATGTTATAGGAGCCAACCTAAGAAATATGTCTAAAAAAGAAGGAGAAATGTATAAAGGCCCTAATTGGTTTACAAATGCAGCCAACGAAAATATATACAAAGGAGTTTATAGATAATCCGTATTGTGGTGTATCATAAGCTTATATATCAAATACATTCCAATATTATTGCAATACAATTATGAAAAATAACCCAAATATACCAGATGCAAGCTTGATTACAGACAATGCTTATGTCACATGGAACGACGAAAACATAGAAGATAAGAGAACGGCATTAACAGAAGCTTCTAAAAGTCTAGACGAATTTTCTGGAATAGAAAGAAGCGTAGCAGGCAGATATGGTCCTGTTGACTGGTCGAATCTTTCTACCGGTCCTACTAGTGGTCGTCCCGGATTAACTCGCTCAGATTACGAAGCTTTTAGACAGGACGAAGCTGTTCCTAAAAAAATTAAGCAGATAATGAGGAACTCAGACTTAATCTATAATAGGGTTGGTCTAGTAAAAAACGTTATAGATCTCATGGGTGATTTTGCTAGTCAAGGCATTAGAATTTCTCATCCAAATAAAAGAATAGAAGCTTTCTATAGGAATTGGTTTGAAAAAGTTAAGGGTTCTGATAGAAGCGAGAGATTTTTAAATAACTTATACAGGCTTGGTAATGTTGTAATTAATCGACAAACAGCAAAAATTAGTGTTAAAGCAGAAAAAGAAATGTACAAAAGTATGGCTTCGCCCGACAGAATCATAAATTATTCTGACATAACTCCCGATATTACAAAGAGAGAGATTCCTTGGAAATATACTTTTATTGATCCTGTTTTTGTTGATGTTGTTGGTGGCCCGCTATCTAGTTTTACTGGTAAAAAAATATACTCAATATTATTACCAGCTGAATTAAGAAAAATAATAAAAAGACCTAAAAACGAAGCGGAAAGAGCTATTGTTGCTGAACTCCCACAAAGCATAATAGATGCGGCTGAAACGAAAAAACCTTATGTTTTAGACGTTAATAAAACTTTTGTATATCATTACAAAAAAGATGACTGGAAAGCGTGGGCATATCCTATTATTTATAGCGTGATGGATGATATCAACACCATAGAAAAACTAAAGCTTGCAGACCTTGCTGCGCTTGATGGGGCAATTAGTAATATTCGTATATTTAAGCTCGGTAGCCTAGAACACAAGATTGCTCCTACTTCAGCTGCTGCTAGTAAACTAAGTAGCATATTACAAAATAATGTAGGAGGAGGAACTATGGATCTTGTTTGGGGTCCAGATATTGAATTGATTGAAAGCAAAACTAATGTTCATCAATTTCTTGGTCAAGAAAAATATGTTCCTCATTTAAATATGGTTTATGCTGGCCTTGGAATCCCACCAACATTAACAGGGACATATGGAGCAGCTGGTACAACAAATAATTTCATTAGTCTAAAAACTTTAACACAAAGGCTACAATATGGAAGGAAAGTCTTATTAGAATTCTGGAATAATGAAATAAAAACAGTACAAAAAGCTATGGGCTTTAAACAGCCAGCAATCATAGAATTTGAAAGAATGGATCTTAGTAATGAAGAAACAGAAAAAGCACTACTAATACAACTTGCAGATAGAAACATAATTAGTGATGAACTACTACAAACTAATTTTGGTGTATCTCCAGAACTAGAAAAATCAAGGCTTAATAAAGAAGCGAAAGATAGACAAAGAAATAGAATGGTGCCGAAGAGCGGTCCATACTACGATCCAGAATTTAATAACAGTTTAAGAAAAATTGCTTTACAACTTGGTATCGCTAGCCCTAGTCAAGTTGGTCTTGAATTACAGGATAAAAAACCAGGGGAAATGACAACTATAGAAGCAAAAGCCTGCCCACCTCCATGTGCAGATCAATTAAGCCCAAAAGATGAAAATAGTCCTATTCTTAATGACGCAAAAAATAATCCTCCAAACGAAAACGGAAGACCACAAGGCGTTAAAGACACAAAAAAAAGAAAACAAAGAGAATTCCAGCCGCAAGAAGGAGTTCCGCAAAATGCCTCCTTGCAGTTATGGGCTATGGATGCTCAAGAGAAAATATCAGAAATATTAAACCCCCATCTTCTTGATTTTTATGGTAAAAAAAATATGAGAAGTCTTTCGTCTGACGAATATTACGAAGCAGAAGAAATAAAAACAAAAATATTCTTATCTCTAGAGCCTTTTAAAAACATAAAAGAAGAAAACGTTTTGTCTAAACTCAATACTATTGATAGTATTGAAGGAAAAGACAGAATCAAATCATACAACTCATTTGTAAAACTCATAAACAACGACATGCCTAGACAGATGACAACAGATGAAATAAAATATACCAAAGCGTATTTTTATACAAATGTGGTGTACTAAAAAAATACTTAAAGGTTTAAGAAAAACAGGGGTATTACTATGCAAATTTTTGAACAAGAAAAATTAGATGGACTAGAAGAAAAAATACAATCAAGTGCTAGCTTTACATACGCTTGCGCTGTAGACAAAGCTTCTAAACAAATTGGTAAAAAAGAAATCAAAAGTATAGCAGGATTGGCAGACAAAGACTTGTATTACACACAATCAATTTTAGTTAGCACTACCTGGAACAAAAACGACGATATATTTAATAAGGAAGAAGTATGGAATGCTAAAGATACGCCACAGCACAAACCAACAAATATAGAGCACCAAGAAACACAAATAGTGGGTCATATTGTTGCTAATTGGCCAATCATATCAGAAGGAATTATTATAGATAAAGATACGCCAATTGAAAATCTACCAGACAAATTCCACGTTCTTACTGCATCAGTAATCTATACAGGATTTACTGACCCAGAACTTAAACAGAGAGCGGAAAAATTAATTAGTGAAATTGAAGAAGGAAATAAGTATGTTAGTATGGAATGTTTTTTCAGTGGTTTCGATTATGGTTTAATGAATAAAACCAACGGTTCTTTTCAAATTTTGCCGAGAAATGAAGAAACTTCATTTTTAACAAAACATTTAAGATCTTACGGCGGTTTTGGAGAATATGAAGATCATAAAATAGGAAGGGTTTTAAAAAACATAACATTCAGCGGTAAAGGTTTTGTTGATAAACCAGCAAATCCAGAAAGTATAATTTTCCAAAAAGAAGAATTTAAATTCTTAACTGAAGATAAAAATTCTGAAAATCAAAATAAAGGTGTATTCTTAATTCAAGCCAATAAACAGGAGGCAAATATGAGTTCTAATAACTTAAACACTAACGATAAGGTGGAAGCTATGAATGATTGTACTGAACTAGTAAAGGAAGCTTATGCTGCTCGTGATGAGTTTAAAGCTCAAGCCTCCGAGTTAGAAACATCACTCAAGAGTCAGCAGGAATCACTTGCAGAAATCAAGAGTGCTTATGAAGCAGCTATTTTAGAAAAAGAAGAAGCAGCTAAAAAATATGATGAGGAAATGAAGAAAAAAGAAAAAGATATGGAAAAAATGAAAGCAGAGCTAGATGCTGCTTCCGAAGTCCTTGCTGCATACAAGGATAAAGAAGAAGAAATGATGAAAAAAGAAAAAAATATGAAAAGAATGGCATCTTTGATTGAAGCTGGTCTTGACAACGAAGCTGCTGCTTCTGAAGTAGAAAAGTTTGAATCATTAGCCGACGAAGCTTTTGCTAGCATGGTTAATCTTCTTGCAGCTATGAAAATGAAGAAAGAAGACATGAGCAAAAAAGAACAAGAAGACGCTATGATGATGAAAAAGAAGGCTTCAGAAGATCTTAGCGAAGCTTTAGAAAACGTGCAGTCAAATGAAGAAGTTGATCTAAGTGTTGGTTCTGACGATACCGAAGAAGAACTAAATACCACTAGAGCAGCTTTAGTTGATTTTGTTTACAATAGACTCGGTAAAACACTAAATAAGGGAGAGTAAAATGGCTTTAAAACCAGATCGTGTAGAAGCATACACAGATATCTCATTCTTCATGAATGAAAAAGGCGAAAGAGGTGGTGTTGTTGTCCATTTAACAGCCGGTTCAGGAGCTGCTATGGATGACTCAAGTGCTGTTGTAGAATACGCAGCTGATCCATCAGGAACATCACCAGCGGGCCTATTGCTAAATGATGTTGTCGATTTAGATCTAACTAGACAGCATATCAATTTCCATAAAGACGAAGTTCAAAAGGGTAATAAAGTTACTCTTTTACGTCAAGGTTTTGTTGTAACAAATATGGTAGTTTCTGGTGTTTCACCAACCGCTGGAGAAGCAGCTTATTACGGCGCTGAAGGTAAGCTAACAAATGTTAGTACTAATAGCGTTCAAGTTGGTCGTTGGTTGAGTGCCAAAGACGTTGACGGTTACGCAAAAGTTGACATCAACATAACATAACTTTTTAAAAATAGGGAGAACATAATATGTCTAATAGATTTCAACCAACACCAGAGCTAACAGATCTACTAAGAAGATCAGGCTCTGCTCGCAGAGAAGAAGCTCTTGCAGCTAATAATGAATTTGCTAAAGCCTTAGAACTACCTCTAAGACAAGGCGTTTTAAATGGAGATATTCTTGATGGTATTTTTGAAGCTGTAGTTCTACAGCCCGGAGCTGCTCCAGAGTTTCCTCTTGATTTTCTAGCCCCAGGCACCGAAAGAGATTTCGTTGCTTATACCATACCTAATCACGGATATATTCCACAACGTCATGTTGAGGGTGATTATGTTATGGTTCCAACATATGACATCGCAAATGCAATCGACTACTTATTAAAGTATGCTCGTGATGCACGTTGGGATGTTGTTGGTCGTGCTATGGAAGTTCTTGAAGCTGGCTTTGTTAAAAAAATGAACGACGATGGCTGGCATACACTTCTTGCTGGTAGCGTTGATCGTAATATTGTTGTTTATGATAGCGATGCAGACGCTGGTCAGTTCACAAAGAGATTGGTTTCTCTTATGAAAACAGTTATGCGTCGTAATGGAGGAGGAAATAGCACATCCACAAATAGAGCTCAATTAACTGATCTTTATTTATCTCCTGAAGCTCATGAAGATATCCGTAACTGGGGAATAGACCAAGTAGACGAGATAACTCGTAGAGAGATTTATGTTGCTAATGATAGTTCAAATGTTCTTACCAGAATATTTGGCGTTAATTTACACGCCATAGATGAGCTTGGTGAAGGACAAGAATATCAACTATATTATGAAAATGTTCTCGGAGGAACATTACCAGTTGGGGATGTAGAAGTTGTTGTAGGTCTTGATCTAAGCAAGAGAGACAGCTTTATCATGCCTGTTCGTGAACAAGTTCAGATTTTTGAGGACGAATCCTTACATCGTCAAAAGAGGGCTGGTTTCTACGGTTGGGCAGAACAAGGTTTTGCAGTATTAGACAACCGTAGAGTTTTACTAGGTTCTTTCTAGTAAAAAAATACTAAGTTGTATTGATTTAAGATAAAAGGCTGCCAATTATTTTTGGTGGCCTTTTTTCTTTATATTAGGTGTATCTTTAATTATAGAGATAATATAAACGCGAAAACCTAGAGGGAGTTAAGATGCCTGTTAAAACAGTAATACAACTCAGGAGAGATACTGCTGCCGACTGGGATGCTGCTCCTAGTTTGCTTGGTAGAGGCATTCTATATGAAGGAGAAATTGGCTTCGAGTTAGATACTTATCGTTTTAAAATAGGAGACGGCACTACACCTTGGCCAGATTTAGATTACTTTGGAGCCAGTGGAGTTATTGGATCAGGTATAGGTGGTGCAGGAACGGCTAATTATCTACCAATATTCACTAACGGAGTAACCGTTGGTAATAGTGTGCTTTATCAAGATACAAATGATGTTGTTATTGGTGGAACGAACGCTTCCGCCAAATTGCATGTTGTTGGTGATTTTTATCCAGCTAGCGGAATTTTAGATAACACATTAAGCGCTGGTAATAATGGTCAGATATTATCTTCTACTAGCAATGGACTTGAATGGATAGATAACACAGGAGGCGGATCTGGAAATATCGACGGATCTGGTACAGCTAATTATATTACTATTTGGCAAGATAATGATACTATTACAGATAGCATTATTTATCAGAGTGGAACAAACATCGGAATAGGAACTTCTACACCTAATTATAAGTTGCAAGTTAATGGCACAACACGAGTAGACGGAGCTTTTTCTGCTGTTAGTAAGAGCTTCCGCATTCCCCATCCTTCCAAAGAAAATGGAGAGTTGGTATATGGCTCTTTAGAATCTCCTTATCACGGAATTAGACTTACCGGGAAAGGTAAAACACAGAACGGGAAATGTCTTGTGCATCTTCCGTATTATATTAAAGATTTAGTTCATAGCGAAAATTACGCAATACAAATAACTAACTTTAAACATTCTAAAGCTTTATTTGTGAATGAAGTTGACATTAGTAAAAATACATTTACTATAAAAGTATCGAGACCTAAAGCTGGTGAAGAACTAGAGTTTTTCTGGGATTTTACAGCAGAAAGAAAGGATATCGAAAAACTACAAGTAGAACAGTAACAGGATAAAAACATGTTGATTTTAGGACAAGAAGCCATTAAACATGGTGGGAAAGTAGCTCCTTTAATTTTACCTATAGATGAACTTAAAGGCCCAACAAGCGCAAACGTTAGTGTTATTAATGTAAATGGTAAATTAGTAGCTAATGTTCGTAATCTAAACTACTTTATGTATCATGCAGATAAAATGAAAAACCCTCATACTTGGGGGCCTCTTCTTTACATCCATCCTGAAGAAGACAGAACCTTAACAACCTATAATTATCTTTGTGAAATAGATGATAATTTGAATATTTCTGCTTGGTCCTGGATTGATACTTCTAAATTAGATGTAAAGCCAATATGGGAATTTATAGGATTAGAAGACGGCAGACTTATATCATGGGACAATAAATTCTATATATGTGGAGTTAGAAGAGACACAACCACAAACGGTGTTGGAAGGATGGAGCTTAGTGAACTTAGAATAAAAAATAATAGAGTCGAAGAGATTAGTAGGGTCAGAATTCCAGCTCCACCTCCAGATAATACTTATTGCGAGAAAAACTGGATGCCTATAGTAGATAAACCATATCATTTTGTTAAATGGTCAAACCCAACACAGGTAGTAAGATTTGATCCAGAAACAAAACAAACACACATTATACATCAAAAAGAAGAAGTAAAACTAGATACCCATGATCTTAGGGGTGGATCTCAAATTTTACCATATAAGGACCACTACATCTGCATTACGCATGAAGTTGGTTTATATCAAACTCAAACAGATAGGAAAGATGGTTACTATTGGCATAGATGCGTTATTTGGGACAAAGACTTTAACCTAGTAAGAGTTTCCGAACCTTTCACGTTTATGGATGGAAAGATAGAATTTTGTGTTGGAATGGCTGAGTATGGAGATAGTTTTGTTATTTCTTTCGGTTTTCTAGACGATGCCGCATACTTAATAAAAATACCTAAGCACAGAATGGATAAGATATTAGAATTATGATTAATACAGATAAATTAAACGCTTATATCCTAGATCCTAGCGACCCTATTAAAAATTATGAGGTAGCTCTAGAGTATTACGAGATTAAAAATTATTCTGCTGCTGGATGTTTCTTTTTACGAACAGCAGAAAGGTCAGAAGGCGATTTAAGATATGCTTGCATGGTTTATGTTGCCATAATAATGAATAAACTTGGGGATAGAGAGTTCACTGTAAATACTATTCTCAAATTCCTAAACGCTATATATCCCAATAGGCCAGAGGCTTATTATCACCTAGCAAAAATAGCAGAAGCGAAAAACTCTTATATGGATTGCTACCTATTCGCAAGACAAACTTTGAATTGTGTAGATAATGCTGTAAACACATATACTGATCTTGAATATCCTGGAATACACGAATTGTATTTTCTACTCGGTTGGTCTGCTTGGTGGACAGATAAGCCTCATGAATCAAGAATGGCCTACCAGTATTTGCTTAAAAATTGTACCCATATGATGGATGAAGGACAAAAGGAATATCTACAAAAAGTTTTGTTAGAACTAGGAATGGACAGAGAAGCAAATACAATCGTTTCTTATGACAAATATGTAAATTGGCATAATTTTATTTATTACTTTAACAATAAAGACAAGGTAGAAAAAAATTATTCTCAAGTTCTACAAGATATGTTTGTTTTATATGTCTTAGACGGTAAAGAAAACGGAACATACTTGGAAGTTGGCTCTTCTTTTCCTTATTATACAAATAACACCGCTTTATTAGAAGAGTCATTCAACTGGACAGGCGTTGGTATAGAATATAAGCAAAAAGAAGTAGATAACTACAATCAACATAGAAAGAATAAAAGTATACTTGCCGATGCCTTGTCTTTAGACTATGAAAAACTTCTTGAAGAAAATTATAATACCAATATTATAGATTATCTACAATTAGACATACAAACCCCAGAAGATACATATGCCGTATTAACAAAAATACCATTTGATAAATATAGGTTCGCTGTTATTACATATGAACATGATGATTATGTTGATATTACACAAAGCTACAAGCAAAAATCCAGAGACTTTTTACAATCAAAAGGATACGTCTTAGCTGTGCCAGACGTTACACCTGTCGATGGTTTTAGTTTTGAAGATTGGTGGATACACCCAGATTTAGTTGACCAGTCAAGAGTTTGGAGAATGAATAAATTATCCAATATAAATTGGGGCTCTCTAGACGATGTAAATAAAAATACTATTTACAGAGAAATAGAGCAAGAGAAAGTATACGAATACTGGAGGAAAGTCCAAGATGATGACGTTGTTGTTGATATTGGTTCTTCCGTAGGAGCTTTTTCTGTTAATGCTCTTTCTAAAAAACTCAAAAAGCTTTATTGTATCGAATCATCAAAAGAGTTCCTAGAGATTGCAAAAGAAAATACTTCAAATATGAACTATAACAGTGTTCCTATAGAATACTTATGGAACAGCATTGGGAAGAACGATAACTCTGTTGTAAATTCTTTTGGGAAAGACGATAGTGGACCAGTCTTAACATTTAAGAATTTTATCAAAGAGTACAACATACCATACATAGATTACCTTAAAATAGATGCAGAAGGTGCTGAATATGATATTTTTATTCCAGAAAATGTAGGATATTTACAAAGAAATGTTCAGTTTATTTCTGCTGAGTTTCATACCTACTATGAAGGAAATAGAGATAAGTTAAAGTATTTTAGAGATTACATACTTCCATTTTTTGATAATGTTAGAATAATGTCTTGTACTACTCAAAGTATAGCTCCAGGTAAGTCTATCGACTTGTCTCAACACATTAAAGATGATAAGTTTATTAATGAATATCCTCAACAGATCATGATCTACATAAACAATGACAGATCATCAGTTTAAATTAAGAAATTTCCCACCTGTATTTGTTGTTAGCGTTAAGCCCGCCAGAGACAGAAGACAGTATCTGCAA
>Ga0307379_10003701_pt1 | contig 22078 bp, 20 predicted proteins | sample UN2MG_FD_202237 | JGI IMG/M metagenome (GOLD analysis project Ga0307379, IMG submission 202237) | Soil microbial communities from Risofladan, Vaasa, Finland - UN-2 | ecosystem: Environmental > Terrestrial > Soil > Coastal area > Acid sulfate soil | place: Finland: Risofladan, Vaasa | collected... | reverse complement strand
GCGGTGAAGAACTGGGGAGAAAGAGTTTCACCCAGCAAAGGCACCGAGAAGAAGCCGACGATAATAGGTACCGTATAGGAAAACGGTGCCACTGCCGAGGCCGGCAGTTTCTTTAGCGCGAACTGGTAGACGATGTAGCCGAGGAAAGTCCCGCCGAGAATGATGTAAGCCACCGACACCAGGCCGAGCCCCGAGACCTTGTCCCAAGGCTGTGCCAGCGCGGGCAATATCGTCAGCGGCAGAGCCATTGGCAGGGCGAAAATGAACACCAGCCCCATCGTGCGCGACGTGCCCAGTTTCTCCACCACCGGCTTGGAGAGCACCACGTAGAGCGACCAGCAGAGCGCCGCGCCGAGTATCATCAGGTCGCCTGCCAGGTAGCTGCTGTCGAACGTCAGCCCTTCTTCCGAAACCAGTAAAAAAGCGCCGGCGAAGGCGATGACGATGCCCGCGATCCTGATCCAGCCGATCCGCTCGCCGATGAAGAAGTGAGCAAATACTGCCACAAAGATCGGCACCAGGATGTACATCAGCGAGCCGTGGGAGGCGGTGGTGTATTTCAATCCGAAGAGGAAAAGGATCTGATCGCCGACGACAGCGAACAGCCCAAGGTAGAGCCCCTCGCGCCAGTAGGGCAGCAGCTCTCTGATTTTCTCACGCCTCGCTACCAGCACCAGCACGTACAGCGGCACCGCCACAACCAGCCGCGCCAATTCCAGCGCAAGCGGCTCAATCTCACGCAGGGCGATCTTCGTCGGGATGTAATTAAATCCCCAGATCAGCACCGCCGCCGCCGCGCCCGCGAGGCCGGCCAACGCCCCGCTCCTCCCCTTCTCAGTCATGTTCCGCACTATAGGTAATCCCGCGTTTACCTACAATACGAATTCGTCCGCAACGAGTTCTTCTGTTTGACGTTTGATGCAGCCGGGACGGCGGAATAAATTCCAGCCTCTGCTCATAATAGAGCACGATTAAACAACACAGAGGATTCAACGGCGAATGCCCGATTGCCGCATCCGCTCCAACCCGGATGACGTGCTCGAGGCGGCTAAGCTTTTTCCGGGCGCCAAGGCTCTCGTCGTAGGCGAGTAATCAGCCTTCCTTGAGAATACCGGCGAACCGATTCAACAGTGATTCATCCAGGATGCCGTTTGTTCTCAAACCACTACAAACGTCGACGGCGAACGGCTTGACCTGGCGGATCGCTTCGGCGACGTTGTCGGGGTTGAGGCCGCCTGCGAGGTAGAGGGGTACGGAGGCGGCGTCGCGGATACGGCGGCTGAGCGCCCAGTCGTGCGTGCGGCCGGTGCCGCCGAGCTCTTTGACCTTTAGCCGCGGATTACCGGAGTCGAGCAGGATGGCATCGACGTGCGGGGCGACAGCCAAGGCCTCCGCGATCGCCTCCTCACCCGTAACGTGTACCACCTTGACGATGCCGATGCCCGGCATTGCCTTCCGCAACCGGCGGTAACCGTTCGCGCCGCCGAAAATGCTGTCGCAAAGCTGGACGGTGTTTGTGCGGCAAAGCCGTTGTTGGGCAATGATCTCTTCCGGCCGACGCAGGCTGGTGAGTAGGAATGTGGCGACACCGGGCGGCACGGCAGCGGCGATTTCCGCGATTAGCTCCTCGGGAATCGGTCCCGGCCCGCTGGGCATCGCCGAGACCAATCCCAGCGCCGACGCACCGTAGCGGATCGCCAGCCAGGCCTCCTCTACGCTTTGGATGCAGCAGACCTTGAAACGGATCATCAATCCCCCTGGTTTGGATCATCACACTTGCGCGCGTCCGGTCAAGCCGCCATCTTCGGCCGGCAACTTCGCGTTGAAGCTACACCATTTTTACGGGTTGCTGCAAACGAAAAGCCCCGGCGCGAAACCGGGGCTTTTTTGTTGCTCGGTTGTTGTGACGTCAGAACTTAAACACCAGACCGCTGTAAACCCAGTGGACGGTGCCGTCGTGCAACGGCTGGCTGTCGTCGCTGTAGTCGTCGAGGATGTAGACCGCCAGCAGGTCGAACCGCTCCGCCAGCTTGACATCGGTTTCCATCGTGAAGCGGTTGATCGTGGCGTCGATCACCGACGGCGCGGCCACCCCTGAGCCCAGGCCGGCGTCGTCAAAGCTCGACTCGGCCTTCGTGTAGCCGTATCGCGGCCTGAACACCAGGCGGTCCGCCAACGGCAGGGAGATGCCGAACTGCAGCGATGTGCCACTGCCCTCGTAGGGCACGTCGACGATCTCCAGAAGCGGCGCCAGCACGCCGAGGTAGACGTCGCGCTGGACGTCGTTGTTGTACCAGAAGATCCGCCCGTGCAGCACCACTCCGCCACCCATCACGACATGCCCTGCCGCTGTGAGCTGCTTCCTGGTGGCACTGAGGTTGACCGAGTCGTTCTCCGACCGGCTCCAGCGGTAGCTGAAGGTCGTCGAAGTGCCGGTGAACGGCGCGTAAGTCAGCATCGCGTTGAACTCATCCTCATTGGTGCCGAAGGGGCTGAGCAAGACTCCATCGATGCGGCTGAACGAGTTGCGCAGCACGCGGCCGAATGGATCCTCGACGTCGGCGTGACGCCACGCCGCCGTCAGCCGCATGCGCTTGTCAGGCCGGTAGGTTCCCTTGAGGCGATACGATTTCGTGGTCGTCTCCGCCACCTCAGTTCCGCCTGTGCGGTCTACCTTCTCCCAGGCGTAACTCCCTTCAAGCCGCAGCTCTCTTACCGGGCGGAAAACTCCCGTGCCGCGGAATCGGTCGGTGGTGCGGCTTGCCGAGTTGGGCACGTCGTTGTCCCAGTCGAGTCGGTCGTAACGGCCCTTGAGGCGCAGCCAGGGCATCGGCGTGAATGCGAGGATGCCGCTGAAGCGATTGCTGTCGATGCGGTAACCGGTTGTCTTGTTGGCTGAGTAACCACGGCTCATCTTGACAAGCGCCGTTGCCGAGGTGCCGAGATCAACGCGTGCCGCGCCTGTGTCGGAGACGCGCGAGCTGTCGGGTGTCGCCGCGAAGGTCTGCACACCCTCGAGCTGGAAGTTGCCGTAGAGGTTGACGTAGTCGTGCGAAAGAGCTTGGCTGGCGTCGTCGAAGTAGCGGTAGCGGTGGATGTAGCGCACGGCGTAGGGAGCCTTGGCGACCTCCGCGCCGAGGCGCAGGTCCCAGATCCGCTGTTTGAGCGTCTGGCCGGTGGTGCTCACGTGGCAGGATGAGCAGTGGTTGAGCGTGCGCGCCTGCCGTTGGCCGCTGCGCCAAAGAGTGTTTATGTCGGCGTAGAGCGTCGTCCCCGGCAGCCAGGGCAGCTTGATGTGATTCTCGCGGTAAGCCTGGGTGACGTCGACGACGGTGTCCATGCCCTCACTACCGGCTTGCAGGGAGTAGAAAGTCTGCCCCGCCCAGTCGGCCGCGAGGTCGTTGTCGAGACGGTGTGGATACTTGTTCAGACGGCTCTTGGAGATCAGCACGCGGCCGAACATTGAGGAGTTGCCTTCGGTGAGGAAATCCTTCTTGTTGAGAAAGATGTTCTTCACCGCCGAGTAGCTCTTGCCGGAGTCACGCATCATCCGGAATCCGAACAATGGGCTGTTTTCCACGCCACTGTACTCGGCAGCCCTGCCGGCCGAGAGGCCGGGGATGCCGGTTGTCCCTTCCTCGTCGACGAAGGCGCCGCCGACCAGGATGCTGAAATCCCAGCCGTGAGAGTACTGTTCAATGGCGTCATAGAACGGGATCACCGGCAGGTAGCCGATGCGTTTATTCTCATCGTCGTCGGCCGCTGCGGCCCAGGCGGTCCAGATGACCGCGCAGGCGCAGAGTGTCGCCATCAGCATCAGGATCCGCCGGGCGCCGTTGTTTCTTGCTCTCTTCATTTCTGCACCTCCCTAGCGGACGAACCGGCTCGGTCCGACGAATCCGGATAGATCCGAGCCATGGATCTGGCTGTGGCACCGGGTGCATTTGGTCATGTAACCGGCGCGCAAGGTTGCGGAGTTAAGGCGTGGGTGAACGTCCTCGTGCCCGGCATGGCAGCGCAGGCAGAGCGTCGCCTCGTCGAGCTCGAGCAGATTGTTGTTCACCGCGCCCTTGGCGTTGTGGCAGGTGAGGCAGTTTTCCGTTACCGGTTCGTGCTCGTAGAGGAACGGCCCTTCCTTGTCGGCGTGGCAGGTGAAGCAGAGGTCGTTGACGCTATCCGCCTTGAGCATTACCTCCTCAGCACCGTGCGGGTTGTGGCAGTCGACGCAGTGCATCTTGCCCTCGCGCACCGGGTGGTGGCTGGGCAGGTCGAAGAGTGACGCCTGGTCGGCGTGGCACTCCGAGCACATCGCGCTCTTGATACCCAGGTCGAACGGTTTGTAAGGCTCTTTCACCTTGTGGCACTCGGTGCAGAGCACACCCGCTTCGGCATGCGCCGAAGCAGGCCACTCCATCGTCGTCCCGCCGACATGGCAGCGGACACAGGTGGAGTTGACGTCCCGCTCAAGGTTCTCGCCCTTGAAGGTGTAAAGAATTGGTGTTTCACCCTCGGAATCGGCGTGGGCCGATCCCGGCCCGTGGCACGCCTCGCACATCCGCTCGAGGTTAGCTTCGTGCTCGCCCAGTCGCCAGTGGATCGTCGGCTCCATGGTCTCCTTCATGTCGTCGTGGCAGTCGTAGCAGGCCGACGAGCCGATCTCGCCCAACTCCTGGCTAAGGCCGAGGCTCGAGAGCGCCAGGGTGGGGATGGCCATACCGACGGCAAACACTGCCAGTGCGAGCTTCTTCATCTTGCTGCTCATCTGTATCCCTCCCGGCGCGAAGCGCTCACTTGGGGTGCTTGAGATGCCGTCCAAAGCTGCCCGTGGCAGAGGTAGCACGAGGGGGTCACCGAAGTCCCGCGAAGGTCTGCGCCATGGCAGTAGTTGCATTGGTTCGCATACGGCTCCAGGTAACCTTGGGCGTGCAGATAGGTGCAGTTGCCCATCTTGAACGGCACGTTGTGATCCAACGGCGGGTTGTGCTGGTAGCAATCCGAGACCGGCACGTTTACCTGCGCCACCGTGTTCAGCACCTTGCCGTCTGTCGACCAGCCAACGATGCCGACGTTGTAGATCACATCCTTGGTCGGCGTGCCGATAACCCTCCCAGCGTCGTCGGAATCAAGCTCTCCCGTGGCGCGGCTGAGGGTGCCCTGCACATTATCCAGCTTCGCGCGACGGTAAACGCCGAGGGCGAAGATCGGCCTTACGGTGTCGATCTTCGCAGCGTCGCTGCCGGTCAGCGTAAACTTGATCTCGTCGCCCGGCTCCCACTTATTCGGCTTCACCTGTGCGCGAACGCCTGCCAACAGCGCCGGCGCCTGGCCTTTGAGTTTGGCGCGGAACTTGCCGACAAACTTGCCGCCCGAATCCATCTTGCCGCTAACAGCCACGTTCGCCTGGCTTGCATTGATGCTGCTGAACAGCCTGAAGAGGAGAGCCTTGGGGAAGAACGCCTCAACCGATTTCCTGACCGGCTTGATAAAGGTCGAGTAGATCTCTCCGTCATCGGTTTTGAGCAGGACATATCCGTTAGGGTCGATTTCGCCTTCCTTCGGCGTCAGTTTGACGGCGAGAAAATCGGTGCTGCTGATCCAATCCCGCTGCCAGTTCTTATCAGCGATGACAGTGACCTTTGTCTCGCCCCCGGGGAAGAGGTTCGGGTCGCCCGGATGGGTCAGCGCATTGATCTCCTCGATGTTCGAGTAACCGTCGCCGTCGGAGTCGAGCGGTTCGATCTGCGCCAGCGCGTCACCGACGGGATCCTGTGTCGGCGAGACGGACAGCGGGGCGTCGGACGATCCGTTCTCCGTCCACCGCTGCCCGTGGCAGAGGAAGCATGACGGAGCGATCAAACCGGTCAGATTGACACCGTGGCAGGTGGTGCAGCCGCTGGAAAACGGCGTGAACAGACCCGGGGCATGGAGGTACTCGCACCGCCCGAGCGGAGTCGTGTGAGTGTTCGGCGGAAAGAATTCGAGGCAGCCGCCCCCGCCTCCTCCGCCAACCAGCGCCTCAAGGAAATCCTCTCCATACGGATTGAACTCGCTGAAGGACTGCTGGCTGTGGCAGAGTCCGCAGCCGAACTGGGTTGTGAGTTCCGGGCCGTAGCGGTTGTCAAAGGCTGTGTCGAGCGCCGACGTTGCGCTGGTCGGAAACTCTAATACCGCAGCCATTGCTATCGCCAGCGCGAACCCGCAGCAAACCACAATTGTTTTCTTCATACTTCGCCCTCTTGCCGGTCGCGGCCGGGGTAGTCGCGGGTAATCTAGAATGTGTAATCAAAATGATGGCCACCGATCTAAGTCGCCCCCTCTCGTTCCCGCTATTTTTGCCCCGTGTCGCAGCAATCTGGTGAGTTAATCTCTGGCACTACTTTAAAGCGGAATAATTTCCGCCTGAATCTGTGACAATTATTGCACCCTGCCGATCAATTGACAAGATTTGAGCGGATACAATTTTCAATGGCTATTAATAATCAAATATTAATCACGCCATCAACTCAGCCACTCTTTTCCTAAGGCCCAGGGTATGAGCCGAAAAGCTGTATTGAGATTTCCTCTCAATTAGCACAATATTCGCTTGCCGCATTGACCAACTCAAATATTGAGCTATAATTTACACAAGGATCTCATTTCATGCAAATCGGTTTCGATACGGATATCTAATTTTCCGCATTGAGATCTTTACATCAAGGGGTCGGTGTCTATGCGTGTCTATCTAATTGGCGTAAGTACTGTAACCGTAATCTCTGCAGCGGTCGTACTGCTGGCCCTGCCGGGTGTTCTCGCTGACTCGCCACCCGCGAAGAAGAGCTACGTCGGCAGCTCACAGTGCGGCGCGTGCCACGCTGCCTACTTCAAGACATGGAAGAAGACTGCCCACAGCGTTTACATCCACGGTATCAAAAAGAAGGACCTCAGGGGAATGCCGGTTGACGGCAAGATCAAGACCATCGGCAGCCCGGCAACGGTAAAGTTCAAGCTCGCGAGCCAGGGCGCCAAGCTGCTGCTGACGCTCTACGATCTCAGCAACCAGAATAGCAGCACGACCTACGAGATCTGGCGGACCCAGGGCGGCAACGGCGTGGCCGGCAAGGTGCGCCTGCTGATCCGGCAGGACGAAACGACAATGATGTCGCCGGTGCAGTGGAACCACCTCGATCCGACACGCAAGGGTGATGACAAATTCTCCGCCTACAACCCTGAGCACTGGTACAACAGCTATGGCACGCTGATCCTCAACGGCGGGATTGCGGCGCCCGCTTTCGCGCAGTCGCAGCTCATCAACTCCTGGGAGCGCCGTTGCATGGGCTGCCACACCACCGGCACCAAGCTCAAGTACGTGGCGGCCACGGGCAAGTTCGTCGACGAGAGCAACGAGTTGAACATTGGTTGCGAGGCCTGCCACGGACCAGGCAGCGAACACGTTGCCGGTCCGTCTCCACTGAACATTGTCAACCCGGCGAGCCTCGAAAAGCAGAAAGGGTTGGATGTCTGCGCGCGCTGCCACATCAGGGGCAGCAGCGTCGACAAGGGCAAAGCCGCGTTCACCCTTGGCTGGCCCGCCTGGGTGAAGAAGAATAAAGTCAGGCTTTACTGGCAGACCGGCGGCAAGAACGAGCTGGCAGGCATGTACGTCGGCGGCGAGGGTGTCTGGAACAGCGACGACAGCAAGTGGCGTAAATACGCCACCAGCACCAACTTCTCGACCCAGCACCATCAACAGGGCTACGACTACATCCAGAGCGGGAAGTGGGGAGAGATGCCCTGGCAGGACGTCAAGTGCTGGGAATGCCACAATCCTCACAAGAGCGGCGTCAAGGGCACGGCTCAACTGCTGATGTCCGTCGATGACAATGAGCTCTGTCTCAGCTGCCACGCGAGCCACGGCTTCGCCAACAACACGGAAATCCTGGCCCATACCGGTCATTCATCGGTCAACTCCGTGCATTGCGTCGACTGCCACATGCCCAAGACCACGAAGTCGCAAGCCTGGTGGACAGAATCCGGCGGCGACATCCATGCCCACACCTTCGAAGCAATCAATCCCAACCTCACCAAACTGATGGCGAAGAAAAACAAGGGCACGGTTGCCGACGGCAAAGCGATCACCAACGGCTGCTACAAATGCCACCGCGACGGCGACTACGGAGCAGCCCGCTGGAAGAGGTGGGAAGCGGCTAAAGGCTCCACTGAATAAACGAAGCCAACCTGCTGATAATCTGAAGCAGTCTCGCTTTTGAGCTGCTTCTTTATTTTTACGCGTTTTATTTGACCCACCCCTTCACCCCCCGCTACCATTCACCTGGACCGTACCAGCCAAGAGGAACCGACAGGGGGGAGAACGTGGCCGAGCAAATTCTGGTGGTCAGAACAGCAGAGCTGAAGAGCCATTACGATTTTCAGGGCTTCCTGCCACTTGATGCCGACAGCGTATACAGGCTCTATGAAAAGATAGAGGTGTTGCCGCTCGAAAGAAACCTTGCTGAGGACGACCCATCCTACAAGCAATTTGTCGCCTATAACGTCGTCCGCAGCGGGGACCTTTACCTCACTTACCTGCGCGGCAAGGGCCAGGGCGAAGCCCGACTCAGGGGGAACCGCTCCGTCGGCGTCGGCGGCCATATCAACAGCGGCGACCAGGCGACGCTGTTTCTCAACGACCATCTCAAGGCCGCCGCGTTCAGGGAGCTTTACGAGGAGATCCAGGTTCCGCGGGATCTGGATCTGCGCTTTGCGGGCCTGCTCAACGACGACAGCAACGAGGTCGGCAGCGTACACCTGGGATTGGTTTATCTGGCTGATCTTCCCGAATCGGCGCGGGATGCCGGGGCGCTCAAACGCCAGCAGTCGGTGGCACAGCTTTCTTTCTCGACGGCGGAAGAGTTGCGGCGTGACAGTGAGCAGTTTGAGACCTGGAGCAGGATTTTGATCGATAGCCTGGATGAATTACAATAGGCTGGTAGACATTTCCGACAGGCGCTTAAATTCCTCGGAAGGAGGCCAACCAATGGACAAATCTGTTGTCGCGGCCTTGATTATCACCCTCTTTATTTTCACTCTGGCATTCGCTGAAGAGCTGGGTATTTATTCGGTCCGCTGGTCCCACGGCGGCAAGATGGACTATGGCCAGCTCACGATCAGCGACCAGGAATTCGTCTTCGAAGGCGATGAGGGCGAGATTCGCCGCATACCGTTCATCTGGGTCGACGAGGTAAGAATAGTAAACGAACAGTGGATCCAGGTGCGGGCGAACGTCGAAACAGGCGTCAGCCTTGGCCTCAACGACGTCTACAACTTCGGTGTGGTCGGCGGAAAACCGGACCCGGAATTGATCGCTACGGTCAATGAACTGCTGTTCGAGGCCAAGAAACTGCGTCTGGAGAAAATGGCGAAGCTGCCGGGCGAGGTAACCCGCTACATGGCCGCCAAGGCTGAGCGGATCGGCGATGACATCGGACTGCTGATTATGACGGAAACCAAGCTTGTCTTCCGCAGCGACACGGGCGGCAGAAATCACGAGTGGACTTATTTCGACGTGAAGGGCATCGAGCTCATCGAGCCTGACGTGCTAAAGGTGCAGACCGACGAGCGCTCGATTCTCAAGCTCGGCGGACGCCGCGCTTACCGTTTCATCTCGCAGACCGGACCTTTCCGCTCCGAAGACCTCGCATTCATAATCACCAAGATTGCCGAGGCGAAACAGTCCCAGAAACAGGAATAGCCACTCGGGAGCGGCGAGCCTTGCGTCAGCCCGCCCCAGGTGTTAATTTTGACGATGATTGCGCCTGTCGCATGCGATATCCGCCGAGGAGGTTACTATGGTCTGGCGTTGCACGGTTTGCGGGTATATCCATCATGGCGATTCGCCCCCCGACTTCTGCCCTCAATGCTCCGCTCCAAAGGATAAGTTTGAAAGGGTGGAGTCTGACAAGTCGAGCTGATCGGCCCGGCTACTTACTGAAAAGAGCTTACTGCCCGGTCGGTTTCTTACTTAATGCCGGTGTTGGCGACAGAGGTGCCTTGTCTTGATCGTTAAGCTGGGAAGTCACTCCAAAGACCCGATCATCGCCTCGCTCTGCGAGCGCCTCTCGCGGATTGAGGGAGTTAGCAAGCGCGACACCCCGCAGCGCTGTTTTCTTAAGATAGGCAATGAGACCCTCGCCTCGCTGGGGCTTGAGGCGAGAAAGCCTGTAGTTGAGTTTCGCACTTGTGAATCGGATTACGCCACGGCCCACGGTTCCAGCTTTGTCGTTCCGCACCCTCAAGGCCCAATGGCCGAGAAGGGCTGGCTCCAGGCCCGCCCCGTTGATGAGGGGGAGGCCGACAGGCTCTACGCATGGATAGAGGGCTTTGCTCAGAGCGTGCGAAAGCCCCGAAAGGGCAAATAAAAAGGGCGGCTCGTGCCGCCCTGCTAATCTGTCTTCGTCGGTGGATTCAAGCTGTGGATTCGACAGACAACTCTTAATACCAATTCTAATACGTCAGATCTGGTTGAAATCTTTCATCTGATTATTTGATTTATCGGATTGAAAGGCCGCGGCGCCCGTTCGAGTCGCGGAAGGCCGTTCTCCTCGCTGGAATCGGGAGCGTCTTAGTCCACCACCAGCTCGGCCTGAAGCTCGCCGGTGAGGCACTTGCCCAGCCACTCATATCCCTCGCCGTTGTGGATGTCCTGCAGATGGTCGTCCTTGAGGTCCGGGCGTGCCGAAAGAGGCGCGCCAGGCTTAATCTCGTCGGTCATGATGCCGGCGCTTCAATGAGTGTGGTCGATTATTTGCTATTTTTTACGGATTGGCGGCGGCGGATTATTTCTTGTGCGTAAACATTATTATGTGCTACTGGCTTCAGCGAGACTCAGGAAAGGGAGATTTCCTTGACGGCTCTGATCAGGCGCTCGGGGGCGTCGTCGTCCGACAGGAAGGAGAATGAGGCCCTGACGGTTCCCTCGGCGCCGGTGCCGAGAGTTTCGTGGCAAAGCGGAGCGCAATGGAGCCCCGACCTGGTGATGATGCCGTAGTTGTAACGCAACATCTCTCCGACTTCCTCAGCGCCGTGTGCTTTCAGCGTAAACGAAACGACTGCCCCCTTCTTGACGCCCGGCCCGGGGCCGTAAACCGTTATCCCGTTCAGGCAACGCAACCCCTTCTCGCATTCGGAGCGTAGCTTGCGGACACGTTCGCGTATCTTTGGCAATCCGATTTCCTTGATGAAAGCAATTCCGGCATCAAGCCCAACAATACCGACGTAGTTCACGGTCCCGGCTTCGTAGCGGATGGGAAGCTCCAGGGGTTGCAACGGGTATTCGCTGTTGACGCCCGTGCCGCCCTGCTTTCGCGGCTCGAGTTCGAGGCCTTCGCCGATGAAAAGCCCGCCTATTCCAGTCGGGCCGAAGAGGTACTTATGGCCGGTGAAGGCCAGCAGGTCGATACCGGCGGCGTCGAAGTCTATGTCGAGGATGCCGGCGCTCTGCGCTGCGTCCACAAGCAAGATCACGCCGCGCTGGCGGCAGGCGGCGGCCAGCTCTGCTATCGGGGAAATGGTCCCAACAACGTTGGAAAGGTGGTTGATCGCCAGCAGCTTGGTATCGTCGCGCAAAGACCTGACGATCTCATCAGCATCGAGCACGCCTTCGAAGTTGCCGGGGACGATTGTCAGCTCGACGAGGCCCTTTCGCTCGAGAGTCCGCAGCGGGCGCAGGACGGAGTTGTGATCGTTGGTGGTCGCGACCGCGTGGCCGCCGTTCTCTCCCAAGAGGCCGTGAATCGCCAGATTGAGGCCGTCTGTGGCGTTGGAGCAGAAGATCAGGCGCGAGGAGTCGTCGCAACCGAAAAAGCGGGAGATTCGGTCGCGCGCCTGCCGCACGCGGTCTTTGACTCCCGTCTCCTCGCCGCGGCCGCTCATCTCAGGAGGACTGTTAAGCGCGCGGCTGACCGCTTCGGCGACCTGCGGCGGCTTGGGATAGCTGGTGGCCGAGTTGTTGATGTAGGTGATCTTCCGCTTCTCGCTCATCGTGCCTCCTTCTCGTCGGTCCAGTCAATTTAATGCGGGGAGGGCTTCCGATCAAGAAGAGGAGACTGAACTCTGCGGTGTTGTGCGGCGTACGTGAAACAGGCAGCGCATCCGGCAAGATGCCGGACGTGCTGCCGGAACAGTTTCATGGGCTCAGGAAATGCTACAAACTGAGAGTTATCATCTTGGACGATTCATCGAACTTGGGCTCGAACTTTCTCGCTTTGGGCACCGAAATGGTGAAGTGCTTCAGGAAAGCGCTTCCGCTGATCAGCGCTGTTCCCCCGAGCATCGTAATCTTGCGGGCGCCTTTGTCCTTCTTGTTACTCAGCTCAATCCCGATTCTGCCGCGGCCGCTCTTGTCGTAATAGAGATAAGCATAGCTGGAGGACTTGATGTTAAAACTCTGAACGGATTTGGAGTTGAATGCGATCTGCCCATTCTTGCGAATGCTGACCACATCCTTGGTCCCGCGGGGGCGCTGACCTTCATACTTTTCGAACGCCATATCATACTCCTCTCTAAAGTAATATTTGTGTATACTCTAATTCTAGGCATCTCTTTTTGATATGTCAACATATTTAGTTAAATAATCCGGCAAAGGCAATTAGTTGTGCTTCAGACCGTAAACGTCAAGGTTGTGAGCGTCTTAGCTGTATCACTTTATGACATGTTTAGGTTTGTGTTGTTGGCTTAGGATCACATGATTTCCGTTTGAGATAACTGAGTTTCTCAAGTTACAGGTTGAGTTGGATTGATCGGATTCGATTGCATTCTCAAGGGATGATCATGTTTATCCAGTCTATCGCTTTTTTCTCTCCCGCATTCTATGCTGCTTCTTAATTGTGGCTGACTCAGGGTGGCTATCCCGTGTGCGCGATTCTGATATTTTGCTTCCGTTTGGTACCGAATTACCCTGTTGATACCTGCAGGATGAGTATTTAAACTCAAACGGGATTCGCTCCCGGAGGGACGAAATGGCCAGATTGTTTGAGTACCAGGGAAAAGAAATCCTGCGAAATGCAGGAGTGCAGATACCGCGCGGCAAGGTTGCCGACAGCCCGGAAGCCGCTGCCGTTGCCGCGGCTGAGTTGGCTTGCCCGGTGGTCGTCAAGGCCCAGGCTTGGGTGACAGGCCGCGCCGGAGTCGGGGGCATCCGTTTTGCCGATACTCCCGACCAGGCCGCCGAAGCGGCCGAGGCGATTCTCGGCCTCACACTCAAGGGTTTCAAGGTTGGGCTTGTTCTCGTGGAGGAGAGGCTAGAAATTGAGCGCGAGTGTTTCGCGGGAATTATTATCGACGACACAGCGCGCAAGCCGATGCTTATCGTTAGCTCGATCGGAGGTTCCGGCATTGAGGAGATCGCGCGCGAGCATCCCAGAGCGGTGGCCCGCACTCATATCGAGATCGACACCGGGCTCAAAGATTACACGGCTCGCAACCTGCTGCGCGCAGTCGGCATCAAGGGCAAGGACCAGATGCAGTTCGGCGACCTGCTGGTCAAGCTCTGGCAGGCAGCCCGCAAGGCCGAGGCACGCGCCGCCGAGGTCAACCCCATCGTCAAGACGACTGACGGGCGTTGGCTCGCAGCCGATTGCCACATGACGATCGACGACTACGCAGTCTTCCGCCACCCTGAGCTGGGCATCGAGATCGCGCGCGAGTTCGATCGCCCTGCCACCGAGCTTGAGAAGATTGCCTACCGCGTCGAGGAGAAAGACTACCGCGGTACCTTCTACTTCATCCAGCTCGAAACCGGCTTCGGTCCCGGCGAGGGCGTGATCGGCTTCCACGGCTCCGGCGGCGGCGGCAGCATGATGAGCATGGACGCCCTGCTCGACCAGGGTTACAAGCTCGCCAACTTTTGCGACACTTCGGGTAATCCCGCGGCCTCCAAGGTCTACCGCGCCGCGCGCATCATCCTCAACCAGGGGCCGATCGACGGCTACTTCCTCAGCGGCAGCGGCGTCGCCAGCCAGGAGCAGTTCCACAGTGCCCGCGGGCTGGTGAAGGCCTTCCGTGAGGAGTGGCTCAGCATCCCGGCGGTCATCAGGCCCGGCGGCAACGGCGAGGACAAGGCGGTCGAGATTCTCACCAGGCAGACCGCCGACCTGCCCGCGCCGGTCGAGGGCTACAAGAAACACGACACGCCGGCCTTCTGCGCGTCCCGAATGCAGGAACTGCTGCGCAAGCCGGTCGAGCCGAAGGAGCGCCCTGCGCCTGAGCCGTTCAGCGCAGCTTACGAGTTCGACTCGCCCACCGGCAAGGTGCTGTTCGACTACGACAAGTGCCGCGCATGCGCCAGCAAGGCCTGCGTCGACGAGTGCATTCCCAAGATTCTCAGGCTGGAGGAGGGCGTACCCGTGCTTGCCGTGACGCGCGAGGATGCGGCTCGCAACAAGTGCATCGAGTGCCTTGCCTGCGAGCTGGAGTGCCTGGCGCAGGGCGAGCGCGGCTGCCGCATCGAATTGCCGATACCGGGTCTCGACGAGTGGCTCGCCGCGCGCAACAAGGGGGTGAAGTGAGATGTCCATCCTGATCGACGAGAAGACCAGAACGGTTGTGCAGGGGATAACCGGTCGCGAGGGCCAGGCGCGAGCTAAGCTGATGATCGATTACGGCACCAACGTCGTCGCCGGCTGCACACCCGGCAAGGGCGGTCAGGAGACGCTTGGCGTGCCTGTCTATGACACGGTGCGGGAAGCTGTCGAGGAGGTCGGGCAGATCGACCTGTCGGCCGTCTTCGTGCCCGCGCCGTTGGTCAAGGGCGCCGCGCTGGAGGCGATCGACGCCGGGGTAAAGACACTCGTGCTCGTGCCCGATCGCGTGCCGATCTATGACGTGCTCGAGATCGCCGAGGCGGCCAAGGCCATTGGAGCCCGCTTCCTCGGACCAAACACGTTAGGCGTGCTCAGCCCCGACAAGGCAGTCGCCGGGATGATCGGCGGCAGGGCCGAGACGGCGCGCGAGTGGTTCAAGCCCGGCCCTGTCGGGGTCTCCAGCCGCAGCGGCGGCATCACCTCGGCCATCTCCTACTACCTCAACCAGGCCGGCATCGGCCAGACGACCATCGTTCACGTCGGCGGAGACGCCGTCGTCGGCCTGCCGCATCCCGACATCGCGCTCGAGTTCGAAGCCGACCCCGATACCAAGGCGATAGTCATCTTCGGCGAGATCGGCGGCACCCAGGAGGAGCGCCTCGCCGCCCTGATGCAGGAGGGCAGGGTCACCAAGCCGGTGATCGCCTTCATCGGCGGCAAGGCGGCCAAGGAGGGCACACGCTTCAGCCATGCAGGAGCGATTGTCGAGGGCGGTCGCGGCACCCACGCCGGCAAGGTCAAAGCGCTGAAGGAAGCCGGAGCCCACATCGTCGAGAACTTCGGCGACATCCCGGCAGTGACCAAGAAAGTGCTGTCCATGCTCGACCTCTAAGAAGCACGACAACTATCGATCAGATCGAAAACACACATCAATTCACCTACACTTGCCGCATATGCACATTTATATGCATCAACTTTTTTGAGGTGCAATGTTGATATTTATAGCGTTGCATATGGATCATATTGTAAGCGCGGTTGTCTCTTATGTGGGTCATTCATGTCGAGGAAGATAATGCGACAAGGAGCAACGGCGGTTTTGGTTTACCTGGCGATATCATTTTCGGTTCTGAGCGGCTGCGTTAGGGAAACAATCAAGCCGAGTCCGAATCTCGGGAAGAGGAGCCTTGAAGGAGAAGTAATCGAAACAATTTCCGACCGACAACGGATCACCATGGAGCGCATGCGGGCGATGGGCGAGGCTGTGGTCTTATATGTTATGGATAATCCAGCCTGGGGACCGCCCAGGGCCGGCGGAATCAGCGGGTTGGTCGATGCTCTTACGCGCCACGGGATTGCAGAGAGCAAGATCAATATGTATGACGGCTGGGGCAACCTCCTGATTTATGAGTACGGCAGATCCATCAACGGTTGGTCTTTCACGATCTGCTCTTATGGTTCCGACAGCTTGCGGGGACCGGTCGCGATGATCACCGACGGCAAAAATATAGTTCATCATTCCGATGAGGACATCATTTATTCGAATGGCAGTTTCGTTCAGTATCCGCTCGAAAAGCGCTGATTTCCATTCGTCAGTAACCTCGCTCCCTTCCGTTTGAAAATCCATCATCGTTGGGCAATAATCGCTTCAGGTATTTAATGTAGTAATTTTCGCATCACGGCTAGTGACGCTTGTGGGCGCTTATTAACCTTAGGAGGGGGTAATGAGATTAAAAGCCGTATCCATGTTTGCCTTGCTTTTTTCGGTGCCTTTACTGTTTGTCGCCTGCGGTGGTGGCGGCGGAGCAGCGGGGTTGATGACCTTCGCGCCCGAGGGGGATTTCAACATGATCGTCGGAGCCGCTCCTGCGCGGATTCTAGCCTCAGAACTCTTCAAGGAAGCGATGGACAAAATCGATGCCCTCAAGGATGGCTTCGAGAAGATGGAAGAAACGGCCTCTGACGCCGGCATCGAGATCAAGGAATTACAGAGCGTCGTAGTACTTTCAGCAATTAACAAGAACGAAGGTATTGTCTACCTCCGCGGCAGCAAGCCGATCGATCCCGAGGATTATATCGACTACATGGAAGACACGAACATGTTGACCAAGTACGAGGAAGAAAAAGCCGACGGTCAGACCTACTGGGTGCATGGGCAAGCGGGCGCCGTCACCGAACTCGCCGGCGGCATGGCTGTTTTTTCCAAGGAAGACCTGCTGGAAGATGCCCTCGACGCGATGAAGAAGGGCAAGAGCAAGCTGTCCGCCAGCAAAGAGTTCAACGAGTCGCTGCCGTTGGTCGATCTCAACGCCGACGCCTATCTGTTTATCTGGAACGATATCGAAATCAAGGCCTCGGAGATCGAACCCGCGCTGAGGATGATTATCGATGACGAGGATGCGGTTGAGGACGCAGCCGACGCGTTCGAGGAGATCGAGGCTTTCGGCCTCTACGGATACCTGCGCGATGGGATCGAAATCCATTGGAAGATACGCTTAGGCGATGAAGACGATGCAAAAACTCTCAAGGATTTTTATGACGAGTATGGCGACGACGTGATTGAGAAGGTCGTGCCGCAATTGGGATTGTTTGCTCGGTCCTTGAATCTTGGAATCGAGCCGGATGACATAGAGGATGTCTTCAAAGAGATCGAAGTCGAGCAGAGGGGTAATGTGCTCGAGATCAGCCTGAGGATGGAAAGCAAAGATGTTCTCGACTTGCTCGAAAAGTTGTCTGGCAGCGAAGAGGATGAGGCTGAGGATGTACCGGTAACCGAGGAAGCACCGCTTGCAGAGTCGCCCGATTACATGAACGCTGAGCGGCAAAAGATTACAGTGCAATACATACAAATACTCGGGCAGAGTGTTGAGCAGTACATCATGGACCACATTAATGTTGGGGCTCCCAGGGCCGAAGATATTGAGGAATTGTGTGACATTCTCGTTGAGTATATGATCATAAACGACAGGAGATACAGGCTCGATGGTTGGGGCAATTTGTTGGTTTACGAGTTCGATGAGTCGGGCGACAGGAGGGACTTCAGCATCACTTCTTACGGCTCTGACGGCCGCCCCGGTCCGCCGGTAGAAACTAATGAGTACGGCATCGGAGTCGTGACGCAATACGAGCAGGACATCATATATAGCCGCGGACTCTTCACTCAACGCCCCGAGTAATGCGCGCCGCGCCGCTCTCGACAACAAGAGTAAAGGTTAAATAGCGGTGGGGGATCATATCCCCCTCCGTTTTCTATGCCCAGGCTTCTTGCTGATTGTGTGTTATCCGCCCTTAGTATAAATTATTATCAGTTCGTTTCCGGCTGACTGAGCTCGAGGGGGAGATGGCATGAAGATAATCCGACAGATTCTCATCCTGCTGACAATCGCCATGATAATCCTCGCCCTGGCGCCCTCTGGCGCTTCGGCACAATTCCAGGGCAAGGACCGAAAAGTATCGAGTCAACCCGTCAGTTCCGGTTTCGAATACAACAGGGATACGATGAGGATCTAGCTGCAATCCATAAAATGATCAGCCGCTAAGTTATTCCTGGCTTTCTTTACTGCCCTTTTGACGGACGTCGGCGTTTATCGCCGCCAGATTCGGCTCTTTGCGAAGCAGGGCGATTGCGTCAGCAGCGGCGATAATCTTGCCGGGCGTATAGAGCCGCTTGTAAATCCGCTTCATTAATTCGTAGTCTTTCTTGGTGTCTACCGTAAGGCGAAAATCGCCTTCCAGCTCCGCCGGGGGGCTGATCCAGAGGCAGTCGAAGATGCCCCGGTTCTCGTAGATGTAGGATGTGACGTGCTCGCGTTGATGCGGCTCTTTCGCCTCGCAGTCGGCGCGCTCCAGCGCTTCCTTCGTGAAAATCTCGACGCCGAGGCCGAGCGGCATGTGAGCAGTGTAGGAGACGTAATCGCAGCCCTGCTCGGTGATATGACGTCCGAGGTGCGCGATTGTGCCCTCCCAGATCAGCGGGTTATCGGCTGTGGCGCGGATTATGTACTTGACGTTGAGGTCTTTCGCGGCGCCTTGGAAGCGCCTCAGCACATCGCGCTCGCTGCCGCGGTAGCACTGCACACCCGCGCCTTGCGACCACGACCAAATGAAGTCGTCGGACGGCTCGACCGAGGTGGCGACGATCAGCGGACCGCTGACGGGCGCGTCCTGAAAGCGGCTTACAACGTGCACCAGCATTCTCCGTCCAGCCAGCTGGAGCATGGCCTTGCCCGGCAGGCGGGTCGAGCTCATGCGCGCCTGGATGATGATCGCAGCGCTCAACTCCTTAGTCGCCATCCGGCATGTCCTCCGAGCGCGCCTCTAGCAACCCCTGTGCCGCCTCCTGGTCGTCCGGATGAACTAGTATCTTGTAAGGAACCCGCTTGGCGGTCTTGCCGAAAACCGAGCGTTGCGAAAAGATTATCGTCGAGTCCGTGGTGGCGACGATCGTGCCCTCGATGCCGACGCTCTGCAGCAGGCCGCGCACAATCTCAGCCTCCGGCAGAGTTTCACACTCCGCCACTACTTCAAGATCATCAGGTTTCTTCCAAGCCAAGTCTCTATCTCCAAAAGAATGAGAGAGTATAGTGGTGATCAACGAAGCATGCAATCGCAGGTGTGACAAGGTCTTGCTAAATAATTTAGTCGACAGGCACAGGGATTGCGGTGACGTCTGAACCGATGCGGACACCGCCGTCGTACAAAAAAATCGCGGGAGAGGGGAGTCGGCAGGGGACGTGACAGCCTGCTCCCCACAACCCTCCCGCGAGTAGGGTTACTTTTTGAGCAGCTCTACCAAAAAGTCCACAGCCCGCTCATCGCCGCTTTGAGAGATCCAGAAAATGGCCTGCTTACGTACGGCCGGGCTCTTATTGGTGCGGGCGATGCGCATCAGCGACTCGATGCTCCCGCGCCCTTCCATCTGGCTCAGCGCGAAGACCGCTTGCTTCTTGATCTCGATGTCGGGATCATCTTCGATCGCACGCTCCAGCTCGGCTTTTGCTTTGGCGTTGGCCAGCTGTCCCATCCAGAAAATGGCCTGCTTGCGCACATCCCGGCTGGAATCGTTGCGGGCCATGTAAATCATGCGGTCGGTGGCGCGGTCGTCTTTCATCAGGTAGTAGACGAATGTCAGTTGCTTGCGCACCTCCGGATTCTTCAGTTCCTTCTCGAGTGCGACAAGCATGCTGAGATCATCTTTCTCCACGGTGTAACCGAGCCAGAAAAGGGCATCCTTGCGAAAGTCGGCGGAATCATTTCCCCGGACTATCCCCTCCAGGATTACGCGCGGCTCATCTCCCACGTGCACTGCCACCGCCGGAAGGGCGCTCTCGCGCGCCTTGATACCTTCCTTGCCATCGAGGACGAGCCTGAGCGCGGAGATACTCCTCTCGTCGCTGACGCCCTCCATCAGCAGCAAGGGCAGCTCGAAGTAATAGCGCTCGCTCATGTCGAGCACGACGACGCGAGACAGCTTGGTAGCGCCGTTGGTGTCGGCGAACAGGTAGAGAATAGCCTTGCGTTCGGAGCCTGCAGGGAGGATGCCCTTTTCGGGATAGCTGATGACGATGCCGTTGACCATGGAGATGCCGTGGCTGAAGTGTGTGGATCCGCCGCCGCGGCTGAAGCTGCTGCGCAGCCGCAAACGGGCCGTTACGTCGTAGCCGACCCAGACCTCCCGATCTTCATTCGCTGAGAAGAACCGTTTCGCGTTGTCCCTCATGCTTTCCATCAGTGGGCGAGCCGTGTCGTCGGCGACGGTACGGACGTCGCCCTGGAACACTGCTTCCTGCGCCGCCGCGGAGGCCGCTAAGCCAAACGCAAGAATAACCGCCGGCAGGATTGCACTTGTCAGTTTCATTTCTCCAACACCTCCGTGATCAGATCGGCTGCAATATCGGAATCGATTTCGCCGATGCAGCGGATCGCCCTCTTGCGCAGGTCGGCGTTCTTCTCGACCTTGGCGATGGCGGCGATCGCCTTGAGTGCATCGATGGTCTCGATGTCCGCGAGCGCAACCAACACTTTCGACTTGAGGTTGTAGTCACCGGTCGAGTCGTAGATTTCGCGCAGTACCGGCACGGCCTGCTCCTCCCACTCGTCGGCGATCGCGTAGAGGGCTTTCTTGCGCAGCTCGAGGTTGGGATCGCTCTTCGCCACATCCACAAGGAAGTTGAAGGCGTCTTCGCACTCGGTGTCGGCGGCGGCATAGAGAACCGTCTTGCGGAACTCGAAATCGTCGCTACTCGAGTAAGCTTCTCTGAGGGCGGGCATTGCGCGTGATTCCCACTCGTCGGCGAGGCAGGAGATCGCCTTGCGCCGCAACTCGAGGTTGGGATCACTCTTCGCTATTTGCAGGATGAACCCGAAACCCTCTTCGCTCTCGGTGTCGGCGACGGCGTAGAGGACTTTCTTGCGGAAATCGTAGTTGTCGCTCGAAGCGTATATCTCTTTCAGCGTGGCGACAGCTTCGTCTTCCCACTCGTCAGCCAGTTCATACATCGCCTTCTTGCGGAGCTCAAAGTTGCGGTCGGAGGTTGCGACCTTCTTTATGAACTCAAACGCCTCGTGGCTGTGGATGTCGGTGACGGCGTAGAGCGCTCTTTTTTTAATCTCGAAGTTGCCTGCGGAGTTGAAGATTTCTTTGAGCGTCGGCAACGCGTCGTCGCGCCAGACTTCGGAGAGGGCATAGATGGCTGTTTTGCGGATCTCGAAAGGCGCGTCCGACTTCGCCACGCCGGTTACAAAGGTGAACGCATCGTCGCTGCCGTGCATCGCGGCCGCGCGCACGGCGTCCTTTTGGATCCTCTCCGAGCTGTGCTCCCGCGCTGCCTGCTTCAACGCCGCCAGGCTTTGCTCGAGGCTGATCCCCTCCATCCAGAGCAAGGGGACAATGAACTGGTAACGCTCGCTGTTCTCGATCACCAGGATACGGGTCAGCTCGGCGCCGCCGTCCCTCCTTTCGAACAGGTAGAGAATCGCCAGCCTGTCGGAACCTGCGGGGAAAATTCCCTTGTCGGGATAGCTGATGAGGACGCCGTTGACGATCGTCATGCCGTGCCCGCCGCCCCAATAGGACTGGCTATTGACGAACCTGGCGGCCTTGATCTGATAGCCGAGCCAAACGTCGCTGCCGCCTGAGCGGGCAAGATGCTGTGTTGCCTGAGTGCGCAGGTGCTCCAGGAGTGCGGCTGAGCCCGGACCGGACGCGGCCTGAACTTCTCCTTTGAAAAGAGCCTCCTGGGCGGTGGCTGCTGTGGCGAGTATCGCTACGGCAGCCACCGCGAGGAGTGCTATCGCTCTGCGACTCATTGTTCTATCAACTCCAGGAGAAACTGTTGTGCAATCTCGGAGTCGGACTGCCCCAGCCAGAAGACAGCCTTCTTTTTGAGTTCGTAAGATTCATCACCGCGGGCGATCTCCATGAGGAATTCGATTGCCTCGCGCGAATCTAGCTGGGAGACGGAAAAGATGATCTTTTCTTTCACCGATGCGCTCTCCTCGGAGGCGTAAACTTCTTTGAGGAAGTC
>Ga0307379_10003700_pt1 | contig 22079 bp, 14 predicted proteins | sample UN2MG_FD_202237 | JGI IMG/M metagenome (GOLD analysis project Ga0307379, IMG submission 202237) | Soil microbial communities from Risofladan, Vaasa, Finland - UN-2 | ecosystem: Environmental > Terrestrial > Soil > Coastal area > Acid sulfate soil | place: Finland: Risofladan, Vaasa | collected... | reverse complement strand
TTGAAAACCTGTGGAAAAGTCTGCGCCTCGGCAGACAGAGCGGCTTGCGGGCCAATGGAAGAATGAAGAAATGAAATCATGATCCCGTTTCTGGTTTGCTCTTGACTTCCTGCTTCATAGCAGGGCTCGACTCTGGGGTGGGCGGCGCATTTCCCCCAGCCCTTCGGACTGGGCTGTACGGCACTCCGGCCCTTCAGGCCTTATTCGGAGTTGAATGAAGAATGGATGAAGAATGCAGACGGCGACCGCTGCGCGTTCGAGTATACCTTTTATACGCGAATGCCCACGAATTGTTTACACACCCGCCTGCCGGCGCCTGCAAATCGTTTATGGACACGTCCGAAGCTCTTTCGGCGATTTCGGCAATTTCGCTTGACGTTTCATTTTGCTTTGCGTATAGTATTTGCCTTGATCGGATTGAAGCGAATGGAGATCATGCAATATGCCACAAGAAGAGACGAAGGATTTGAGGGTTCTTGCGGCCGGGGCGCATCCGGATGACATCGAGATCATGATGGCCGGCACGCTGCGGGGATGGACGAATGGGTGCAGGGCGGCAAGGGCGATGTGAAGCATTGGGAACGTTCATTTCCACTATTACCGCAAAGGGATCGGCAGGGATATCCGTGTTCTTGACGGCGGGCCGCCCGCACCAGAAAGATTATGATGCCAGAACAAGCCGATGAAGGTTACGTATTGTTTCGCGAGATGGAGCACCAGGAGCTTTGGTATCCTCAGAGCAACCTGCGCAAGCCGGTTGACGTGCATATCCCCAGCGCGCTCGGCGCGCTGGGCTATTACGTGTGCGTGCTGGTGCCGGCGCAATGGGCCGACAAGCTCGACAGCGTGGAGGTGAAGGCGAAGATTGGCGGCCTGCGCCCGGATGATCTGCATCTGAAATCCGGCGAGGGCATCGATATCGAAGACCGCTTCCCCGCCGTGGAGCCGGGCCGCGTGTGGCGGCTGCTGTGCCGGGCGTATATGTCGCGCGGCGACGGCATCATAGAGGTTGCCAATTGGCCGCGCGAGCTTGGCAAAACCGACCTGCTGCTTTGCACGTGGCCGCGCTACATCGCCAGCGGCCAGGCTGATGCCTGGCTGAACTGCCGGCGCGATCCGCTTTGGGCGCCCACGGGCATTCCGCTGGGCGGCATCGGCGGCGGACGTGTGGACCTCTGCCGCGACGGCCGCCTGCGCAATTTCACAGGCAACAACAACCAGGACATGCCCCTCGAGGAACCCGACGGCCTGCCCGGCGCCGGCTTCGTGGTGATGCGGGGCGGCGAGATGCGCAGCCTCACGACCATGCAGGCTGCCGATTCGATCAGGCCGTTCGGCAAGCTCGCGTTCGAGGGACGCTTTCCGCGGGCCGAGCTTTCGGCGCGCGGGCTGTTTCCGGGCGTCGACGTGAGCGTGAGGGCCATGGGGCCGATCTGCCCGCACAACCTGCGGTGGTCGTCTATCCCCGGCATGCTGATGCGCTGGCATCTGAAGAACAACTCGAACAAGGTGCAGCATCTCACGTGCATGTTCGTTTGGCCGAACCTTATCGGCATCGGCGGCGGAATCGCGCAGGAAGAGACCGACATCGGCAAGGGCGACGGCGTTTACTGCTATTGGGAAGACACCGAGGGGCAGTCGGAGGTCGAAATCGGCTCCGATGTCTTTGCCGGCGTGCTCTTCACCGGCAGCGATTCGCCGCACCGGCTGAACTCGGCGGGCCGGCACTTGCTGGCCGTGAAGCGTGACGGCCTGGCAGCAATCGGCACCAGGGCCGGCGAGGGGTTTGGCAGCGTGTGGCGCGAGGTGATCCTGGAGCCGGGCGACGAGGCGACCTTCGATATGTCGCTGGTGTGGGCGATGCCGCACTGGGTGGATACGAAGGGCACCGACCGCGGGCACTACTGGCAGAATGATTTTGCCGGCGCCGAAGACATGACAGCCGAGCTGCTGAACCACGCCGGCGAGATATTCCAGCAGGCCGGCGCGCTGGCCGAGCTGTTCGAGCGGACTTCCCTGCCCGATTGGCTGAAGGCGAGGATGGCAAACTGCAACTATCCGCTGGTCGCAAACAGCGTGCTGCTGCGCGACGGGCGGTTCAGCATCAACGAAGGCCCAACGGAAATGGCAGGCTGCTACGGCACGATCGATCAGCGCCTTGGCTCGCACCCGTCAACGCAGATATTCTTCCCGGAGCTGAACGCGCGCGAGCTCGCGCAGTTTGCCGCGATCCAGGCGCCCAACGGCGGCATAAGCCACGACCTCGGCCACGGGCATCTGGAGCGGCCCGCAAACGAGCAGCCCTGGCCCGACATCCCGTGCTCGTTTGTGATTCAATGTGCGCGGCACGCATGGACGACCGGCGACGGCGCATTCGACGACGTGATGTGGCCGCGGGCGCGCCGCGCGCTGCTGCGCTGCGCGGCCTGGGCCGAAGCAGGCGGCGGCGTGCCGCAGGTGGGCAGGCGCACCGGCCTGGGAACCAGCTACGACGGCTACCACTACGAGGGCACCACGCCTTACCTTGGCACACTGTGGCTGGCGGCGCTGGCCGTGGCCGAAGAGTGGGCACGCAAGCGGAACGACTGCGAGCTTCTGCCGCAGATCGAAAAATGGCGAACGGCCGCCATCGAGCGGATGGAGGCCGACCTGTGGAACGGCAGCTTCTACCGCACCTACGGGAGCGTTGACGGCCCGGCGCGCGACACGTCGCACGCGGGCCAGCTCGCGGGGCAGGTGTTTGCCCGGATGCTCGCCGGCAAAAACGTGCTGCCGGACGACCGGCTGAAGGCGTGCGTGGACGCGCTGATGCGGCTGAACGGCAGCAGCAGGTTTGCCCTGCCGCCCGACGAGGCGCAGCCGTCGGGCGAGGCGCCGGTGGAGTTCAGTTGGCTGCCGTACGTCGAGGCATTTGCATTGACGGCCGCGGCCACGCTGCGCGACCACCGCGTGCTCCCGCTGTGGGAACGGATGATGATGTTTGTTGACCAGGATGGCGAGCGGCCTTGCGACACGCGGCTGATGTACAGGCCGTCGAACGGCGAGCCTTCGTGGGGCTCGTGGTATATGACGGCTCCGGCGAGCTGGCTGGTTTACGATTCGCTGCTCGATTTCTCCTACACGCCCGGCGACGGCGTGCTGAGGCTCGTCCCGCAGTTCACGGGCACCCTGGCCGTGGTGCACCCGCTGTGGTGGGGCAGTGCCGAGGTGAAGGCGGACGGAATTACGCTGATTATCGATCGCGTTTTTGCCGAGGGGCCGATGGCCGTTCGGTCGGTTGAGCTGCTCGACGGCGACGGAAGCGGCTATCGCCGACAGGAGCTGACGCAGCCCGTGATGATCAAGCCGGGCGCCCGGATCCACTGGGAGCAGCCCAAGGAATAGCATGAACCAGCGCGAGCGGCCGTGGAAGCGCCCCCGGCATTTCCCGTCAATGGAACGCAACGCGGCCGACATCAAGCAACTCGCGAAATAACGCAGAAAGGAACCAGACGTGAGCGGATTGCTCTATCGTGAAGACATGGACGACGTGCGCAAGCGGCTGACCTCCTGGTGGAACGGCGGCGACATCGGCCGCCCCGCGATGCAGATTTATGCACCCCGCCCCAAGCCTGTAGTGGACATCCCGGCGATGCCCGAACCGGCCGGATGGACCGGCTCATACTCGACGGTCAATTTCGAATACCGCGTGAACCTCGCCGCACGAGCCTGCGCGGGCACATACTACCTGGGCGATGCCGTGCCATCATACGCGCCCGACCTCGCGCCCAACTGCCTCGCGCTCTATCTCGGCTGCAAGGGCGTGGAAGAGCCCGGCACCGTTTGGTGCGAGCCTTTTATCACGCAGCCCCAAGACGCTCGGTTCCAGTTCGACCCGCAGAATTTCTACTGGCGGTTCAGCCAGCGGCTGGGCGACGAAGCCCTGCGGCTGGGAAAGGGCAAATACCTGATGACGTTTGAAGACCTGATCGAAGGGCTCGATACGCTGGCTGCGATGCGCGGCACCGAGCAGTTGCTCTTCGATCTCGTCGAGCGACCCGAGTGGGTGCGCCAATGCATGCGGCAGATCACCGACCGCTACTTCCACTATTACGATATCCTCTACGACCGCTACCGCGACGAGGTGGGCGGCTCCGTGTTTTGGGCGTGGGCGCCCGGCCGCATGTCGAAGTTCCAATGCGACTTCTCTGCTATGATCTCCCGCGAGATGTACAAGGAATTCATGCTGCCGGTGCTCACTGAAATGTGCGAACGCGTGTCGTACTGCATGTACCATTGGGACGGCCCGGGCGCAATTCAGCATCAAGACCTGCTTCTGTCGATCCCGAAGCTGAAGATGCTGCAATGGACGCCCGGCAGCGGCACCGAGCCCGACTGGCACCCGCGGTGGTGGCCGTTGTTCCACAAGACCTTTGACGCCGGCAAGAAGGTGCTGATCAGCGGCGGAGGTGCCGAGCAGCTCAAAACACTGAAGAAGGAATTCGGCCGGAATTTCAGGAATTTCATGCTTAACGTGTGGGCGGAAACGCCAAGACAGGGCGAGGAACTCCTCCGATTGGTAACGGAGTGACCGGCGGTTTCCCAGGATGCAGGAGAATATGATGCGTGCTTCCCTTCCGCGTGAAGAGGTTATCAAAGCGATAGAACACCGCAAGCCTTGCCGCGTGCCTATGATGATACATCAGTGGAATGGCGCCGATGCCTTCGGCGACCGCACGCAGCAGGTGCGCGACATACAGGCGCAGTATCCGCAGGATGCTTTTTTCATAGTCCCGCGGATGCCAAACTACTGGGACGACCTGGCCAACGCCGACCACATCGCCGGCTACTCGTGGATGAACGTGCCGCCGCCGGCCGCCGGCAAGACGCACGGCCACGACTCGAACGTGGCGATCCGGGATTGGTCGCAGCTTCAGGGCATGCTGGATGCGTGGCCTGATCCCTCGCTGCCGCAAATCTGGAAGGGCCAGAAGGAATACAAAGGCGCCCAAGCGGCGGGCCGCTACACCGGCGCCCATTGGTGGTTTTGCTTCTACGAACGCCTCTGGAGCCTGCGCGGGATGGAAAACATCCTCTGCGATTTCTATGAAAACCCCAAACACGTGCACCAACTGATGGATGCCATGTGCGATTTCTACTGCGCCATCATCCACGGCGCGGCCAGAGAGGTGGGCGTCGACTGCATCTACACGAGCGACGACATCGGCATGCAAACCGGCCCCATGTTCAGCCCCGCGATCTTCAAGGAGTTTTTCAAACCGCGCTACAAGCGCCTCATCGACGCCGCCCACCAGCACGGGATGCATTTCTGGCTGCACACCTGCGGCGACGTCCGCGCGTTCCTCGACGATTTCATCGAGATCGGGCTCGACGTGATCCACCCGATCCAGAAATACACGATGGACGAGCGCGAGGTGGCCGCGCGATTCGGCGGCAAGCTCTGCTTCTGGACCGGCATGGACGTGCAGCAGATACTGCCGCGCGGCACGCCGGATGACGTCCGCCGCGAGGTGCGCTTCATGATCGACACCTACGACCGCCGCGAGGGCGGCTGCATGGTCACCGCCGGCAACGGCATCACGGCCGACGTGCCGGTCGAAAATCTTTTCGCGTTCTACGATGAAACCTACAACTACGGCTTGGCACACCGGGCGCACTTTGCGTAAAAGCCAGGCGCCTTTTTACGGGGAACCCGAATGGAATCAATATCAAACGACACGTGGCCTCACTCGCTGATGTGGTACAAGAAGCCCGCGCCGCCGTGGGAATGGAAGGAATGCCTGCCCATCGGCAACGGCGAACTCGCCGGAATGGTGCAGGGCGGCGTGCTCGGCGACAGATTGGCGCTCAATCACGAATGGCTGTGGCACGGAATGAACCGCGACCGTGATTTCGAGCCGCGGCACCAGCACCTCAAGGAAATACGCGACCTCTTCTTCGCGGGCAAAACCGCCGAAGCCGGCACGCTGGCAAACGAGAAGCTCGGCGGCCTCGGCGGCTTCCTGGGCATTCCCAATCGCGTTGATCCCTATGTGCCCGCGGGCAACTTTTTTATCCGCACCGACCATCACGGCGCCACCGACTATCGCCGGCAACTCGATCTCGACCGCGCCGTCGCCGCGGTGTCGTATAACCACGGCGGCAGCACGTTCACCCGCGAATACCTCGCCCACTCCGAGCTGCCGCTGATCGCCGTGAGGCTGTCGAACAGCGACGGCAAGCCCTTCGATATGAAGCTCACGCTCACGCGGGTGAAGGACACGAGCTGCGAGATGAAGTATTTCGCCACCGGCGATCGGTTCGGCTTCACCGGCCGCTTCCCCGAAAAAATCAGGTTTGCGGTTGAGGCCACCGTCTTCACCGACGGCGAGGCCGCCTACAACAGCTACGACCTGTGCATGAACGTGAAGGGCAGCGAAGCGATAGTCATCATCACCATTGCCGTGGACCTCGATGGCAAGGACCCGCAGAAGGGCGACCGCGCCGAGATGAAATTCACGCGCGGCGATTGGCCCGAGCTGGTGCGCACGCACGAGGCCGCGCATCGGGCGATGTATCGCCGCGTGCGGCTGGAGATCGGCGACGAGCGGGCAGACGCCTGCACCGATGCCCGCCTTGCGGCGCTGCGCGAGGGCAAGGCCGACGACGGCCTGCTGGCCCTCTACGCCAACTATGGGCGCTACCTGCTGATCTGCAGCTCGCGGCCCGGCGGCCTGCCCGCAAACCTCCAGGGCAAATGGAACGACGAGCTGTATCCGCCGTGGGAAAGCGACCTGCACCACGACGTGAACCTGCAGATGAACTATTGGCCCGCCGAAGCGTGCGGCCTCACCGAATGCATCGAGCCGCTGTTCGACCACCTCGAACGCTTCGTGCCGCACGCCCGCCAGATGGCCCTGGCGATCTACAATTGCCGCGGCGTCTTCTTCCCGATCCAAACCGACCCGTGGGGCCGGGCCACGCCCGAATCGCGCGGATTTGACGTGTGGATCGGCGGCGCCGCGTGGCTCGCGCAGCACATGTGGTGGCGGTATGAGTACGGGCTTGACAAGGAATTCCTCCGCACGCGAGCGTATCCGTTCATCAAGGAAGTGGCTGCGTTTTACGAGGATTACCTGGTGCCGCACCCGGAGAAGGGCTGGCTGGTGCCGGTGCCGTCGCAGTCGCCCGAGAACCGTTTCGTGGGCGGATGCGAGCCGGTGTCGCTGTGCATCGCGGCGTCGATGGACCTCGAGCTGATCCACGACGTGCTTTCGCATGCCGTGGCCGCCAGCGAAATCCTGCGCACCGACGGCGACCTGCGCAAGGAATGGAAGCGGATTCTCTCGAAGCTGCCGCCGCTGCACGTTGGCAAGCACGGGCAGTTGCAGGAATGGCTGGAAGACTACGACGAGGTGGAGCCGGGCCACCGGCACATCTCGCACCTGTTCGGGCTGTTTCCGGGCGACCAGCTCACGCCGGAGGCCGAGCCGCAGTTGACCGCCGCCGCGCGCAGATCGCTGGAGCGCCGCCTCGAGCAGAAAGGCGGCCACACCGGCTGGAGCCGCTCGTGGGTCGTTTGCTGCTGGGCCAGGCTGCGCGAGGGCGACCAGGCGCGCTATCACCTTGAGAAACTGATCACCGATTTCGCAACCGATTCGCTGCTGGACCTCCATCCGCCGCGCATTTTCCAGATCGACGGCAACTTCGGCGGCACCACGGGCCTGTGCGAAATGCTGATGCAATCGCACAAAGGCGCCATCCGCATCCTGCCCGCGCTGCCCGCGGCCTGGGCCGCCGGCAAGGTGCGTGGCCTGCGCGCTCGCGGCGGATTCAGCGTTGATATCGAGTGGACCGGCGGCCGCGCAAAGAACGTGTCGATCCTTTCCGAATTCGGCTCGCCATGCGCTGTGGCGGGCATCGACACCGATGCAAACGTAACGTGCGACGGCCGGCCCGTCGAGGCAGAGCGAGCCGCCGATGGAATCGTTCGATTCAAAACAAGAAAAGGATCGACGTATCACGTGAAGGCGGCGAACGAGTGACGTCGCGACAGCGAGTGCAACTGGTTTTGAACGGCGGCCTGCCCGACCGCGTTCCATTCAACTTCTGGATGGACCGCGACCAGATGGCGGCGTACGACCGCATTTGGGGGCACGACTTTCGCATCACGCATTACGGCGCCGACGTGATCGAGGCGTTTGTGATGCCGCAGTACTGGGCGTCGCGAACGCCGAAAACGGTCTCGGACGCGAAGACGGCTTGGCAGATCGAGCCGCTGGTCAATTCAATTCACGAGGCGCTTGACCTGCCGTTGCCCGATCCGGCCGACGCGGCGATCTATCACGACGCGCAGGACAAGCGGGCACGCCATCCAGACAAGGCGATTTTCGCGCTGATGCTGGCCCCGCTCGACGTTTTGCTGCCGCTGCGGCTCATGCAGAACCTCTGCCTCGATCTCGTGGACAACCCCGATAGCGTGCATCGGCTGCTCCGAAAGCTGCAAACGGTGATGATGGAGACCGCAAGGCGCGCGTGCGCGATGGATATCGATGTGCTTTACCTGGCGGGCGACATCTGCGACCGCAACGGCCCGATGCTGTCGCCCAGGCACCTGCGCGAGTTCCTGTTTGATTACCTTGTCGACGTGATCGGCGCGGCCCACGCGGCCGGCAAGAAAGTATTCTACCACACCGACGGAAACGTGACGCAAATCCTCGACCTGTTCGTGGCGTACGGTATCGACGGGATCAATCCGCTGGAGGCCCGCTATCACGATTCGCGCGATTTCGTGCGGCGCACCGGCGGCAGGCTGATGCTTTACGGGGGGCTGGACAACTGCGGCGTTATCCCCAACGGCAGCACGAGCGAGGTGCGCGAACACGTGCGGCGGCAGTTTGAAATACTGGGACGCAACGGCCGGCTGATCATGTCCAGCCATGATATTCCGGGCTGCTGCCCGATGGAAAACATGGACGCGATGGTCGAGGCGATCAAGAGTTGCACCTATTGAAGCGAAGCGGCTGCCGCCGGGACAGGGGCAGCCGCAGGTTTCATGAAAGGGCGCGGTGGCAGCATCATTAGACCCACGCATACGCCGATACCTGCTGCCGACTCGAATCGTTTGGCAGACGGACGGCGCGGCCGCGCCGCAGGCCCCGGAGGTGCTGCTGCAAAACGACACCGGCCAATCCACCGTATCGCCGCCTTCGTGGTGCCTGCTGACGCATAGCGGCACGCCGCCGGGCATCCTGCTGGATTTCGGGCGCGAGCTGAACGGCGGCGTGCAGATCGTGGTGAGCGACGTGAAAGGATACTCGCCCCCCCGCTGCCGCGTGCGGTTTGGCGAGTCGGCCACCGAGGCGATGAGCGAGCCGAACAACGATCACGCCCTGCACGACCACCTCTGCCGCATCCCGAGGGCACGGTGCCCACGCCCGCCGGCTCGGTGAACGTGAGCCACCGCCGAACCAGCCGCGGCGGGATCGAAAGCAAAATCGAAAAACCGGACGCCATCACTATTGAATGAACGGCGGATTTCAGCAAGGAGCACAGATATGGCCGACTGCACAAACAAGAAATCGAACAACCAGAAATGCCCCTGCACCTACAGCGGATGCAGCCATCACGGCATATGCTGCGAATGCCTGCACAGCCACCTCTCGCGCCGCGAGCTGCCCGCGTGCGCCTTCACGCCCGACGCCGAGAAAACCTACGACCGCTCGTTCAGGAAATTCATCGAAACGTGGTCGTAGGTGTCGGCAGGCATTTTAATATGAAATGGGCGCCGCGCGCAGTGCTATAATAGATATGGCCGCGAGTGCGCGCCCATTTTCTGTCTAGACACCGGATTCAGCTCAATGCCGAAGTTCAACCTCGTTTCAGATTTCCAGCCGGCCGGCGATCAGCCACGGGCAATCGAGCAGCTCGTGAAAAGCTACACCGCCGACGGGCAGTCGTATCAAACGCTGCTTGGTGTTACAGGCTCGGGCAAGACGTTTACCATGGCCCACCTGATCCAGGCGCTCGGCGTGCCCACGCTGGTGATGTCGCACAACAAAACCCTGGCGGCGCAGCTCTACTCCGAATTCAAACAGTTCTTCCCGGAAAACGCCGTCGCCTATTTCGTCAGCTATTACGATTATTATCAGCCCGAGGCTTACATCCCGCAGCACGATATCTATATCGAAAAGGAAACGTCGATCAACGACGACATCGACCGCCTGCGGCTCGCGGCCACCAGCGCGCTGATGTCCCGCGAAGACGTGATCATCATCGCCAGCGTGTCGTGCATCTACGGCCTGGGCTCGCCCGAAGACTACGAGGCGATGACGGTGAAGGTGAAAGTGGGCGAGCGGAAGGACCGCGACACGATCCTTCGCGGGCTGGTCGACATCCAGTACGAGCGCAACGACTACGAGCCGCGGCGAGGAAACTTCCGCCCGCGCGGCGACGTGATAGAGGTTTATCCCGCGTACGAGGAGATGGGCGTGCGGATCGAACTCTTCGGCGACGACGTCGACAAGATCACGCTGTTCAATCCCGTGTCCGGCGAGTTGATCGATGAAAAGACCGAGCTGATCATTTTCCCGGCCAAGCATTTCGTGATGCCGGAAGACCGCATGGCCCAGGCGCTCGAATCAATCGAGAAGGAGCTGGAGCAGCGGCTGGCCGAGCTGCGTTCGCAGGGTAAGCTGCTGGAGGCGCAGCGGCTGGAGATGCGCACGCGCTATGACATCGAGATCATGCGCGAGACCGGTTATTGCGCGGGCATCGAGAATTACTCGAGGCATCTCAGCGCCCTGCCGCCCGGCCACCGGCCCAGCACGCTCATCGATTTCTTCCCCGATAACTTCCTCATGATCCTCGACGAGTCGCACGTGACGGTGCCGCAAGTGCGCGGCATGTACTTCGGCGACCGCTCGCGCAAGCAAACGCTGGTCGACTACGGTTTCCGGCTGCCGTCGGCGCTTGACAACCGCCCGATGCGGTTCGACGAGTTCGAGGGAATGATGCACCGCGCGCTGTTCGTTTCGGCCACCCCCGCCCCTTACGAGCTCCAGAAATCCGGCGGCCACATCGTCGAGCAGATCATCCGCCCCACCGGGCTGGTAGACCCCGAAATCGAGGTTCGCTCGGCTTCCGGGCAGGTGCAGGACCTGCTGACAGAGATCAGGGAGCGCACCGGCAAGAGCGAGCGCGTGCTCGTTACCACGCTTACCAAACGCCTCGCGGAAGACCTCAGCGAATATTTCCGCGAGGAAGGCATGCGCTGCAAATACCTCCATTCCGAGATCGATACGCTGGAGCGGGTGGAAATCCTGCGGGACCTTCGAATGGGCAAGTTTGACGTGCTCGTCGGCGTGAACCTCCTTCGCGAGGGACTCGACCTGCCCGAGGTGTCGATGGTGGCCATCCTCGACGCCGACCGCGAGGGCTACCTGCGGTCTGAAACATCGCTGGTGCAGATGATCGGCCGCTGCGCCCGCAACGTGAACGCAAAGGTGATCCTCTATGCCGACACGATGACCGAATCGATGCGCAAGGCCATCAGCGAAACCGACCGCCGCCGCGAGATACAGCTTCGCTACAACCAGGAGCACGGCATCGCTCCGGAAACCATTCGCAAGGCGATCCACGAGGGCATCGAGAAAGAGATCAGCGACCGCAAGAAGCAATACGAATCGGTGGGCGAATCGGAAGAGCAGTATTTCACGCGCGAGCAGATCAAGGAGTTGGAAGACGAGATGCAACGCGCGGCCGACGCCCTGGATTTCGAGCGGGCGGCGGAGCTGCGCGACCGCCTTCTGTCGATACGCGGCAAGCTGCAAGGCGTGACGTCGGCCGCCACGCTGGCACCGCAGAAGCACCGCCGCTATGGCCGCCGGAAACGCGGCTGATGTAAGAGAACGGCTCTCGGAACACGGGCCTGGCGCTTTGCCGGCTCACGCGAACGCCCTCTGAAGCAAGCGTGAAAGCCTTGACTGGAATCCGCCACGTGCCTCAGCATTCCGCCAGGAACACACGCGTGGCGCGGGCGAGATCGGCCCCGAATGCACGGGCGGTCTCGGGGGTAACGGTTACGCCGCCGGCCATCGCGTATGGCAGCTCGAGCGACGATGCAAACTGCATTCCGGGCAGCGTAGCCGCCCAACGCGAGAAGCTCCGGCCGCCATCGAAGTTCGCATTCGTGTTCCACCCCTGGCCAAACGGCAAGCTATTAGCGGCGTCGTATGGCAGCGGACCGCGGCGCACTTCTTGCAGCATGCTGGCAAATCGCAGCACCGTTTGCCACTCGTTCGGCTCGGGCCCGCCCACGAAATAGATCTCCTCGTTGTGAACTCCGCCGCGGATATACGGGCAGTGCAGGTCCATCGAGAGCCGCAGCCTTCCAGCCGACCATTCGGGCACGAGCCGCCGCAGCGCGGCCGGCTCGGGGTAAACGCTATCGTTGATGTAGTCGCGGTTGTGGTCGCGCGGCCGGCGGTTCTTTCCCTGGTCGCCGTCCTCCACGCCATCCTTGTCTGCAAATGGCACCACCAGGAATTCCACGTGCTCGCGCAGCCACGCGCCGTCGTCATCGGACGCGAGCACGGCGTCCATCAGCCCCTCAAGCTCATAGCTGGCCATCATCTCGCAGCAATGGTGCCGGCAGGCCAGCAGCACGCGATGGTCGGGCGCGCCCTGCAGCCTTCCGAGGCGCAGCAGCTCCACGCTGCGGCCCTTGCGGCTCTTGCACAATACGCTCTGCTGGATGCCGGGCCGGCCCGCAAGGAACCGCCGGAGGTCATGCTCGAGATATGGTATGCCCATGCAGAAGCGCACCTCGCGGGCGTCGGGCGGAAAGCTGAACGAAAAGCCGGTGCCGTCCACGCCGCTGCGCCCCATCCAGCTCCAGTTCTCCCCGCTCTCGCCGCATCGGTCTCCGATGCAGACGGCCGGCCCCGCTAGGCCGATCACGTTGCTGCCGGTGAACTGGAACCGCACGCTGCGGCCGGCAGCCCCGCGCACGCGGAAGCACCAGTAGAACCAGTCGCCCTCCGTGTCGCGCAGGTCTTGACGAATGAATGCGGTATCGCCTTCGATCTTTTCGACGATGATATTGCCGCCGGGGAACGCGGAATCTATGATGAGCTCGCCGGGCATTGCGCTAGCCTCCTGTAGTAGCCGCCCTGGATGATGCTGCTGGAGAAGATTATGCGGAATCGGACGGCGCTTTTCAAATGTTTTCGCGCGGGCACCGGCAAAGCCAAAATCCTCCTTGACATCCTTGCGGTTTTCGCTAACATTTCAGGATAGGCACAGCAATGGAACGCGAGGATCCCCGACGGTGAGCAACACCCTCTATTACGGCGATAACCTGGAAATCCTCCAGCGGCACATCAATGAAGAGTCGATAGACCTCGTCTACCTCGACCCGCCATTCAACTCGCAGCAGGTTTACAACGTTTTCTACACCGAAAAGAACGGCAAGCGTTCGCAATCGCAGGCGAAGGCCTTCGATGATACATGGTCGTGGGACGAGAGAGCAGCGCAGACATATGAACGCGTGGTGGAGGAGGGCGGTAGGATTTCCGAGGCGCTCCAGGCGTTCCGCCGATTGCTGGGCGATACGAACCTGGTGGCTTACCTGACGATGATGGCGCCGCGGCTCGCCGAACTGCGTCGAGTCCTTAAATCCACAGGAAGCATCTACCTGCACTGCGACCCGACCGCAAGCCATTATCTGAAGGTGCTGATGGATGCGATCTTCGGACCGAAGTGCTTCAGGAACGACATAATCTGGAAGAGGACCTCGGCACACAGCGACTCGCGCACGTGCGGCAACGCTCATGACAACCTGCTGCTCTATAGCAAGACAGAGAGCTTCGTTTGGAACAAGCAACACCAGGCGTACGACGAGAGCTACGTCCGCTCACATTATCGTTTCACAGACAGCCAAGGCAGAAGGTACCGCACCGACAATCTGACCGCAGGCGGGCTGACTGGCGGCGGATACGAATACGAATGGAACGGGGTCACGAAAGTCTGGCGATGCCCGAAGGAAAGAATGGCCGCCCTGGAGAAGGAAGGCCGTATCAGGTACACCGAATCCGGCACGGCCGAATATATTCGCTATCTGGATGAGATGTCGGGAGTGCCGCTGCAGGACATGTGGCAGGACATTGCCCCGATAAACCCGCAGGCAAAGGAGCGCCTGGGCTATCCCACTCAGAAACCGGCCGCTTTGCTTGAGCGCATCATCACCGCGAGCAGCAACGAAGGCGATCTGGTGCTCGATCCTTTCTGCGGATGCGGCACCACCATCGCGGCCGCGCATAAGCTAGGCAGGCGGTGGATCGGCATCGACATTACGCACGTGGCAATCACGCTGATCAAGAACCGCCTGCAGGACGCCTTCGAGGGAAAGGCCGAGTTTGACGTGGTGGGCGCGCCCGTGAGCGAAAGCGATGCCGAACTCCTGGCCAAGACCGACGCCTACCAATTCCAGTGGTGGGCGGTGGGCCTCCTGGGCGGCCGCGCCGTTGAACAGAAAAAGGGTGCCGACAAAGGCATAGATGGCCGCCTGTATTTCCACGACGACCCGAGGGGCGGCAAGACCAAACAGATCATTGTGCAGGTGAAATCCGGCCACGCCACGCCCGCAAACGTGCGCGAACTGATTGCGGTGGTCGACCGCGAAAAAGCCCAGATGGGCGTATTGCTCACTATGCACGGCTCAACACCCGCGATGCGCACCGAGGCGGCATCGGCCGGCACATACAAGTCTCCGTGGCGCGAAGAACCATTCTCCAAGATCCAGATCATCACTATTGGTGAGCTGTTGGCCGGCAAGCGAATCGACTACCCACCGCAGCGGCACGTGAACGTAACGTTCAAGAAGGCGCCGAAGGAATTGAAGGGATACGAGAGGGCGGGCGGGTTGTTTTGAAGGGAGAGACCTGTAGCATGGCCCTGCGTCCCGCGACGCACCCGTGATCTCATCTTGCACGCACGCCTCACCTACTGCAGCTTCTCCAGCAGCTTTTCCCAGCGCCGGCGAACCTTTCGGCCCTCTTCCGGAGTGGTGATCAAATCCTCCCACACGTAATCGTCGGTGAGCGTGCCGAGGGCTTCGTTGGTTTCCTGCCTCACGTCTTCGTCCTCGTCTTCAAGCAGCGGCAGAAGGTTCCTGGCATGCTCGATGGTGCCAAACAGGCCGATGCAGTGAACGGCGTTGAGGCGCGTGGTGGAATCGGGATCGGCGCAAAGCTCAAGCAGCCGCTCGATGGTCTTCTGGGTGCCGATCTCGCTGAGGACGTCTGTGAGCGGATCGACCGCGTGGGCGCGCACGGTGTAATGCTCCTGGTGGAGTTCCTCGATCAGCGCTTGCAGCACGATTTCCTCGGCGGCGTTGCCGGCGGCAATGAGTGCGCTGATTGATTTTTCAATCAGCGGGCCGGGCAGCTCGGGATCGCGCAGGGCCTCGATGATGACAGGCCAGTTGGGCTTCCCGGCCAGCTTTTCGGCCGGCTCCTGCAGCACGGGATACCGGGCGGCTACGGTCTCGGCGTCTTTGCGGGCGGGCTCGAAACCGTACGCCATGTGCATCTTGTCGATCGCCTCGCCAACGATTTCCTTGCGAACAACCACCGCCCAGGTTGTCATTGAGCGCAGCGAAATCTTGAAATCAGAAAGATTCACCAGCCTCGCCTCGCTGCTGATGCCGTAGTCGGAGAGGTTTGACTGGACTTCGAAGACGTTTTCCTTGATGAGGCTGTGGAAGATTATCACCCAGTTTTCAGGGTCTGGCACCTCGCGCACCTCGAGCGCCGAGCCGCATTCGGGGCAGGTTTCGGTAGTAAGCTTGTACTCGCGCCCGCATTCATTGCAGACTTTCTTGTCCATTGATGCCGTCTCCATTTATTGTGCCGACGACGTATGGTCCCTTGGGTATGACGGCAATTTTAGCATCGGGGCCGTGCTTTTGCAAGGCTGTTTTTATTCCTTCTTCCACGCTGGCGATGGGTGTCATGAAGCACCGCTTCACTACGTCGGCCGAGAGGCCGCGTGTGAACAGCATGACCTCGGCCTTTCGCAGCGCCTTGCAGATGGATTCCAGCCCCCATTGATCGATGACGAAGAATCCGGGCGAGGTGAGCCTTTCCATGGCGTGCTCGGGCGACTGCGATTGCAGGATGAGCTGCGCGAATTCGCTGCCGCCGAGGCCCTCGCACAGCTCGGCCGCGAATATCACGGTGCCGCCGGGCTTCACGATGCTGGCGCCCGATTGCAGCCCCTTTGGCGACTGGTATAGGTTCAGATCCGCCGGATAGCCGGCGTTGGTTGTGATGACGATATCGGCCGGCTGCGGCAGCAGGCGCACGCAATCGCGCGCTACGGCATCGACGGCGGCGAGATGGCTGGCAAAGATGTCGCCTGAGTATGCGCCGATGATCTTGCGGTCGTGGTTCATCGTCACGTTTACGCAGAAATGCGCCCGCGCCATTTCCGCGATCTCGCACGCCTCGATGTGGAAGGCATTGCCATCGATGTGCCCCGAACGCAGGCTTTCGTCTTCGAGGAAATCGGGCGAGTGGATCGCGCGGATGGTATCGAGTGCGGCGATGCCGATGGCGATGGCCTTCCGGCCGCCCGAGTAGCCGGCGTAGATGTGCGGCTCTACCAGGCCGGTGATCACGCGGAATTCGGCGTCGAGGAAAACCTTGTCGATGCAAACCGGCGTGCCGCGCCTGGTCTTGCCGATGCAGGGATTGGCGGCGGCGTCGCGGCCGAAATGGTTGTGCACCTTGTATTTCGCGGCGATCTCGGCGCCCACCGAGCGCTTGATCTCCTCGTCGGTCATTGGGCGGTGCAGGCCGTTGCCGATGAGGATGCTGATGCTGCCGATGCCGCCCTCTTCGAGCCGGCGGAGCACGGGCGGCAGGAGCACGTGATTCTGGATGGGCCGCGTAACGTCGCTGATGACGACGCAGGCGGTCTTGTGGCCGCGGGCGAGTTCAGAGAGTTTTTTGCAGCCGATCGGTTCTTCGAGCGACCGCTCGATTACGCCCATCGGATCGGCCGGGGCGGGTCTGTTGTCGCGGTCGAGCACCGCCAGCAGGTTGCGGTCGGGCACGTCGATCCAAAGCCCATCCTTGCCGTATTCCAGCCTGATCTTCATGCTTCAGCTCCTCCCTCTCATTTTGTCCTGCTGCCGTGTCGGCGCGCAAACTCGTTCACAATGTTTCTTCCAGCCACGACGCGGTGGCGTTTATGACTTCGGCCTCCCAGCCCACGCGATTGAACGTGTGATCGGCCTCGTCGAGTACCAGCTTTCTTTTTTTGCGGCCGGGTTGGCCGACCGCCGCTAGATATTTTTCGGCATGGTCAACGGGCACGGCAGCATCCGCTTTGCCGTGAACGATCAGAACGGCGGATTTGGAGCCGGCAATTTCGGCAAGGGGGTCGATTTTTCCATCATTGTCGAAAAAAATCCGGCCAAGCTTCAGCCCGCCGATGTCCATCCAGCCTTGCGTGTCGAGCAGGGCGCGATTCTCCTGTGTGAGCCTCGACATAATTGAACGCTCGGCCACAGCCGCCCAGAGCACGGTGCTGCGGATGCTCGGCTCGCGGCCGGCCACGCAGGCGGCCACCAGCCCGCCCATGCTCAAGCCTACCACGCCAAGCCGCGTGGCGTCTAGTTCGGGCTGCTCGGCGAGCACGTGAAGTGCGCGTCGTGCGTCGTCGATTTCGGTAGCGGGCGACATCTCTGAAAACTCGCCCTCGCTCTCGCCGGAGCCGCGGAAGTCGAACCGAAGCGATGCGATGCCGCGTTTTGCAAGCTCGCGCGCTGCCTTCACAAAAAGGAAATGCGCCTCGGCCTTATGCCCGGTGAAGCCGTGGCAGAAGATCACGCCGGGGTGCAGCCCCGGCGCGTTTGGCAGGTGAAGCGTGCCGGCGATGAGCTGGCCTTTGTTTTCGAAGTAGAGCGGCTTCTGCATTTCGAAGAGTCCTTTCTTTGAGCGCGTCATCCTCAAGTGAGCGCGCCTAACAGCGGATCGAGGCCGATCTTGAATAGCACCGCCTGTGCTCCCTGCACGCCTATGAGGGCCAGGGCGGTGGTGCGGTCGAGTTCAATCCTGCCCGCGCCGGCCAGCACGCACAGCGGCATCAGCGGCATCCAGAGGCGTTCCACCTCGCCGCGGTTGGCTCCATAGAGCCACAGCGCCGCCAGCAGCGCCACCGTGCACACGGCCAACGGATCGAGTGCCTTCGGCGAGCGTTCCTCGAGCAGCCGCCCGCCCTCTGCAAGCACCCGCCGCACCAGCAGCGCCGCCGCCGGCAGGCCGAGGAACGAGAGAAACATCGGGGGGTTGGCCAGCAGCCACGCGAAATACGTGCGGCCCTCGAACTGGTTGAAAAGGCTGTTTGCCTTGAAGCATCGCAGCCACGCGGTGATGCCGTATCCGGCAGCGGCGGCCACTACAGTGAACCCTACGATGGAAGGAATGAGCATGCATTCGGTCATTCGGATGAGGAATGGCAGGTTTTTGCGCAGCTCGCCGGCCGGCGGCTTCAGGATGAGCACCCACGCCTGCAGCATGCAGATCAGCAGCGCAAATACCACAAACGCAACTGAAAACATCAGCCCGATCCAGAGCACGATTCCGCAGAGGACATTCAGCAGCATGCTGCGCCGCACCGCCGCGTGCCACCCGATAAGCACGGCAGCGAGGCCGATCAGCGGGTAAAGCTGGTCGATGGTGGCATTGAACAGCAGGAGGCTGGGCGTCAGGCCGGCAAGCGCCGCCGCGGCAAGTGCCGTTCGCCGTGCGCCGAGCTTGCGCGCCAGCAGATAAAGCGGCACCACGCTCAGCGCTGCCGCAAGCCGCAGCGCGATCAGGCTCAGCCAGCCGGCGGCCTCGGCCTCGTCATCGAGGCGCAAGCTCAGGAAGCTCAGCTCTTCGTTGTTGCGCCAGTAAACCTCACCGGGAATCAGCGATCGAACGCCGCCCAGCACCGCATTTCTCACCGCGGGCACGCCGGCTGCGAGCCTGGCGCCGTAGAAAAAGATGACGGGGCCGGGCGGGTGAGTTTTGAGCTGCCAGTATTGCGATTCGGCCGAGCGCCGCGCATATTTACCGAGGTACGCGCCAAGCCCGGAATCGCCATCCGGATCGGCCTCGGATATCGTGCCCGATTCCTCGAAATAAACGTTTGTAGTGCGCGTGGTGATGGCGATGAACGACTCCTGGCTGCCGAAGCGCGACATGCTTCCCACGGCGAATTGCATCATGAAAAGCATCAGCACCAGTGCGGCCGTCGCCGCGACCTCCTCGCCGAGGCGAGCCGATTCAATCTTCTGCCACGCGGCCGCCATCAGCAGCACGATCAGCCCCATCGCGCCCAGCGAAACCAGAAGCCCCTCCCACGAAAGCTGGATCGACTGCTTAATCACCCACTGCCCGGGCACGCCAACCGGCACCAGGCCCGAGAAAAGCAGCGCAACCGCAAGGGCGGTGAATCCTGCGGAGAACCACAGCCACGTTTTCGGCGGATGCGTCAGTTTTGATTCCTGCTCTGTCATACCGTAGAATTATACCGCCGGCCGGTGGAAATATAAACGGCAAACAGGCATCAATTGCATGAAGCGCCGCAAGATGAGCAGTTCCTGACAGCTTTCATGATTAAGACGAGAATTCCCTTGACATGTATTAAGCTTGAAATGCCGCAACTTACTATGTATATTATACTTGCAGATGACAACTGTTTTGACATAACTGCGGACACTTAGTTTGGGGTGCCGATACTCATAACGGAGGCACAATGCGAAGATTCGAGAAAACGCATCCATGGCTCAGGTTCGGAATCGATTTCAGCAGGGTGACGTATGATCTCTGGGTGATGCTTGGTGAATGCCAGTCCAAGATCGAGCATCTGGCGGGTGTACCACTACGGCCCGACACCGCGAGAAGGCTGCATAGTATGTACCTCGCCAAAGGAATCAGAGCTACCACAGCCATTGAGGGCAATACGCTGTCGGAGAAACAGGTGATGGACCATCTGGAGGGCGGGCTTGAGCTGCCGGCCTCGCGGGAATACCTGAAGCAGGAGATCGACAACATAAAAGTTGCCTGTAACCAAATCCTTCGCGAGAACATGGACGGCAAGCCAGTACAATGCTCTGTGGAGCGGATCAAGGAGTTCAACCGTGCCGTGCTCTGCAAGCTGCCGATGAATGAGGGCGTCGTTCCTGGGGCGATATCGGATTTTGCAGTGACCGTGGGTCGCTATCTTGCGGCCCCTAGAGAGGATTGCGACCTCCTGCTTGAGAGGCTTTGCCAGTGGCTCGATGGAGCAGATTTCCAGCCGCGGGGGGAACTGCGCCTGGGGATGGCCATCATCAAGGCGATTGTGGCGCATCTTTATCTCGCCTGGATTCATCCGTTTGGCGACGGCAACGGGCGCACTGCCAGGTTGTTGGAGTTTGACATACTTCTTTCCGCGGGCGTGCCGGCCCCGGCCGCGCACCTGCTGAGCAATCACTATAATCTCACCAGGGAAGAATACTACCGGCAGCTCGACTTTGCCAGCAGATCAGGCGGTGATGTCCTGAAGTTTGTCCAATATGCGGCGCAGGGTTTGCGTGACGGGTTGCGCGAGCAGATCGGCCTGGTTCGGGAGCAGCAGCGGGATGTATCATGGAGGAGTTATGTTCACGAACGCTTCCGCAGCGCAAGCCGAATTGAGAATAAGCGGCGCCGCGATCTCGTGCTTGACATCTCGATGGCGCCCAATCCGGTGAAACGCTCGGATCTGGCATTGCTGAGTCCCAACTGTGCAACGGCATACGCCGGAAAAAGCAGCAGAACCCTGATGCGGGATCTGGCTATTCTCCTGGAATTGCAGCTTATTGTGGAGGCTCCAATTGGCTCTCAAGGAGAGACTGCCGAGACGGGATACATGGCCAACAAGAAGCTGATCGACGCATTCCTGCCTGTAAGGCGCATGGCAGACCGCGAGTAGGGGCTGCGGCGTTTTTGCCCGTAATCATGCTTTAACGGCAGCCGGTTTGCTGTTACAATAGTTTCCTATGAAATATGTGGTTGCGCTGGCATTTATTGTGGTGGCAGCAGGTTGCGGCGGCGCTCAGGTGCGCGGAAAAGCAGCCGGCACATGGGCAAATCCGCCCGCCGAAGAGCCACGCGAGCCCGCACCGCCGCGCGATGCCCAGCCGCCGCTGAACAAGGATTACGTGGACCTGTTGATCGACGAGCCGCTGGGCGTGGACTGGCCGCCGCAGTTGGTAACTCTGCCCGCTCGCTTTGAAAAACCCTGCCGCACCGGCTCGCTGGATCTTCGCGATTCATGGAATCGCGCCCTGCCGTTCCAAGTGGTGGACCCTAAAATCCACAAGAAGAGCCTTACCGCTTGCTCCATAGCGCTGATCACCGGCCTCGCCGCCGGCGAGAGCCGCTCGTTCAGGCTCTATTACGGCGAATCCGAGCCGGAGCCGCCGAAGGCCGGCCGCAAGCACCCATTGCGCTCGCCGCTGCTCACGCCCGACTCGCTGCTGAAGTCGGTGCTGTCCACCGGCAAGGTTTCGCTGCGTGTATCGACTAGCTCGGGCAAGCCCGGCACGCCGATACCGGCCGACGCTGCCCCTGCGCCAATCGAGGCGGTGATGGGCGCAGACAACGTGTGGCGCGGGCACGGCGGGTTGAGGTCGCCTTATCGCCTGGAAAAGTGGGAAGCAAAGGTGCTCGCTCACGGGCCGGTGTTTGCCCAGGTGTGGATCCGGTACGATTTTGCCGGAAAGAGATGGTACGAGGTGACTTTGAATGCGGTGGCCGGCACCGAATGGATCACTGTGAGCGAGCGGTTCGACGTGGGCGGAGGCAGTTGCCTGATCCTGCGCGGCATCAACCGCAGCAGCGCGGCGATAGCACAGCATACCCGACCCGAAACGGAGGGCTCGCTGGTAACGCGGCTGCCGGCGCACGCGCAGCCTGCAACGATAAACGGCCTGCCTGCCAAGCGGTTTGAGTCTGTGGCGGTGGCCGATGGTGCCGACCTTTGGGCGGTTTTCACGGTGGAGCCGGGCCGCTGGCAGAACC
>Ga0307379_10003699_pt1 | contig 22082 bp, 8 predicted proteins | sample UN2MG_FD_202237 | JGI IMG/M metagenome (GOLD analysis project Ga0307379, IMG submission 202237) | Soil microbial communities from Risofladan, Vaasa, Finland - UN-2 | ecosystem: Environmental > Terrestrial > Soil > Coastal area > Acid sulfate soil | place: Finland: Risofladan, Vaasa | collected... | reverse complement strand
CGACTGGATCATCCCCACTTTACTGGCTCATGCGGGAGTCAAATTCTTCCACTTTGGCTCCAACCCGACTAATGTGCAGGTTGAGATGCCGCGTATGTTCTGGTGGGAAGGCCCCGATGGTTCGCGCGTGCTTACTATGTTCTCCAGTGGTTACGACTCTGGTTTGCTGCCGCCAGTCGACTGGCCACACAAGACCTGGCTGGCGATGGTCATGTCCGGCGATAACCAGGGCCCGCACACCGCAGATCAGGTGGCGGAATGGATCAAACAAATTCGCAGCAAATACCCTGTAGCCAAGATCACCATGGGCAGCATGGACGACTTTGCCGAGTCTTTCTTGGCGGAATACCCCGAGCTTCCGGTGGTGCGGGGCACCATTTCAGACAGTTGGATTCACGGCCCGATGTCTTCGCCCAAGGCCGCCATTGAGCTGATGAACATCCGGCCTAAATTGCGGGCGATGGAGGCGCTGCGTACTCTCAACATACTCTGGGGCATTAAATTCATCCACACCCCTGAGATTATTGCCGATGCTTATGCCAACTCCCTGCGTTGGAGCGAGCATACCTGGGGTCTGGCTAATCAACACTTTGTGCCAAGCCTGCATGGGGAGGATTTCTACATGAATTATGCCGCCGGGCTTACCCCCAATTACCGGCACATGGAAGTATCGTGGCAGGAACACGACCAGTTCGCACTGCGTATCCAGGATGAGGTGATTCCCACGCTCCATGATGACATCAACACCTTGGCTGAAAATGTCAGCGTCAATGGTATGCGCGTGGTCGTATACAATCCATCGCCTTGGGTACGCGATGGTGTGGTTGACTTTGCCTTCCCTTTCATGGGCAGTATCAGGGGTCGCAATGCCGTTAAGGACGTGCAGACCGGCGATATCCTGCCGCTAAAGACATGGGGCGCCGACTCGCATCGCAATGGGCAGTTTGTCGCCAAGGGCATTCCGTCCATGGGCTACAAGACCTTTGTTTTCGTCAGTGAAAAGGAGCTACCCCATAGCCGGATTTCAGGCGATGTCGCCAGCAACACAATAGAAAACGCCTACTTCAAGGTGATGCTTGACCCGAGCCGGGGCTGCATCAAGAGCATCACCAACAAGAAAACCGGTCGCGAGATGGTTGATACTTTTGCTGCACATGGCTTCGGCCAGTACCTTTACCAGCAGTTCGACCGCGAGGAGTGTGATGCCTATGTCAACAAGTACATCTTGCCTCGCTATCACAGTTCGCACCGCAAAATCACCGGTAAGCACCACTATGTGCCCAAATCCGCCAAGCATGTGGACTTCTCGCCCAGTGCGATGAAACTGGAAATCGAACAGATCGGTTATGCTGTAATCGCCAAGCTCATCCCTGGTATGCCTGAGAATGAGGCCGTCCACAGCGCCGCTTTGTCTGTGACGCTCTATGAGGATCTGCCGTACCTGGATTTGCAGCTGAATATAATCAGCCACCCGGCCACAGAAAATCCCGAAGCCGGTTGGCTGTGCCTGCCGTTGAAGGTGGAGCAGCCCGAGTTTCGCATCAAGGGGCCAGGCTCGAATGGCACTGACATAAGCGCAACATCTTTTGGTGAAAGTAGTTATGAGAACTACCACTCTTAGATATTCTTTAGATTTCTTTGTGCCAATTTCATAAGATCGTCAGTCTGTCGAGTCGAAGGTATCTCCGGGAAATCCAGATCGGAAAGGGCTTCATCAACAGACAGTTATGAAACAATATAACTCATTCTGTTGAAAGCACTTATCCTTATGTCAGTGCCATTCGGGCCAGGCTCCATTTTCGACCCTGGCAAAGAAGTGTTCAAGGGCAGCAACTTCGCCTATTTCTGGACGCAGGGTGGCCTTGCCTTGCTCGATCAAAAGGGCAACGGCATTGGTATTGCTTTGCCTGATTGTCCAGCTGTAAGCTTGGGCAAGCCTGGCATTTACCGCTTTGAAGGTCAGTGGGACAAGCCGGATTCGCATGTCTATGTCAACCTGTTCAACAACAAGTGGAACACCAACTTCCGCTCTTTCTGGCAAGGAAACCTAACCGTTCGCGCTCGCCTGTGGGCAATCGATCAATACGCAAATGAGAAAGATCTCACTACCCCGGTGATGAATACGCTTGCGCCTATGCTCACAGGTATGTGCAACTTTGGGAAAGGCAACCTGCCCGTGACCGCGCAGGGCTTGAAACTTTCGCGCAAAGGTGTGTTGCTAACCGCCTTTGGCCCTAATCCTGATGGCCAAGGTACGCTCTTGCGGGTGTGGGAAGATGCCGGGCAATCCGGCCCATTGACCATCACATTGCCCGCGAAGATGCAAGCCAGCACGGCCCAGCCCATTGACCTGCGCGGTCGGCCTGTGGGCCAGTCCCTGCAAGTAATTGATGACAAATTTGCCTTCGAGCTTGGCGCCTTCAAGCCTGCGTCTTTTGTGATGCAAGCCAAACTATAACGCCAGATAATCCAATGTTGGAGAGATCCAATGGCAACACAGAAATGGTTCGTTGGAGTATGTCCGGAGGCCGATCTGGCAGCAGTATACTCATAGAAGAACCGTGTTTAGTAATGATATTTTATTAGACGCAAGTGCTTTAACATATTTAATGAAGAGAGAAAGGTCACAAGCTGTAAAATCCGGCTTTTGTGCTCCTGCGATCCCTGCCTATGGAACTACCATTGACAAGTTATTATATGAAGTTGCCCTGTTGCGCGTGCGGACTCTTAGATCACAAGCGTGATCTGTCAAATAATCTGCACACCACGTGCATGGTTGGCACAAATATAGTAACATGGGTGGTCACTGCAAATTCTGGTCTGATATAGGAGTTGAATGATGAGTCTTGAATATCTAAGGTGTATTGTTCTCTCGGCGGTCCTTCCGGCTGCCACCTTTGCTCTTCCATCTTCCAGTGTCATAACACCAGAGGAATTCAATGCCGATTCTCCAATGGAGGCCCAAGCAACTCAGGAGGAAGTTACTAGGTTGCTTGAAGAGCATGCTGGTCGGGACTACATGTTATTTCCCGAAGACCGGCTACGGCCTATCCGAACGTTAGAGGCCCTGCCCCGCCGATGGATAGAATCAGGGCCAGGCAGTTCCTTCCGCGGTCAAGCACGGCCGGGTGAGTTCTACGTTTTTCAAATAGGACTATTTGCAGCCCTCAAAGACATTACCAACATCAAGATAGAGTACTCGGATATGAAAGGGCCTTCGGGCAAGATCGTTTCTTCATCGTTGTTTCGCTGCATCAACCTTGAAGGCATCGACTGGAAAGGGCAACGGTTCACCCGGCAAGTCAACGTCACGAAGGGGCATGTGCAGCCGCTTTGGATAGGGATAGCCATCCCAAGGCAAGCGTATGGACGATACGATGGTGAACTGACCGTCAGGCTGGGGAACTCTGAGCCGACGAGAGTAAAGCTGATTGTTGAAGTAGGTGGTGAGGTCCTTGAGGATCACGGCGACAGTCAATTGTGGCGTCATTCGCGTCTTCGCTGGCTTGATTCGGCGGTGGGCCTTGACAATCAAACCACCGAACCCTATCGGCCGTTGGAGGTTGAGGCAAACGTTGTCCGTTGTCTGGGACATCTGTTGACCTTCTCGGGCGGCGGTTTGCCCAGGAATATTGTGAGCACCTATACCACTTCCGTTGATAGCGTTGAAGGGCCAAGGTGTGAGATTCTTGCGGATCCTGTTGCATTCGTAGTGCAAACGCAGAATAAGGATGTGGTCTTTGGTAATGGACAGGCAAGGGTAGTTGCCCGCAAACCCGCTGCAGTTGTGTGGGAGTCTGAGAGTTCTTCAGCCGCATTTACACTACACTGCCGGGCGAACATGGAATTCGATGGATATATTGGGTACCAGCTCAAGCTAAGCGCAAAGCGTGACGTTGATGTCGAGGACATTCGGCTGGAGATACCTTTCAGACGTAATGTCGCAAAGCACTTGATGGGCATGAACCACAAAGGTGGTTTGCGCCCGCGAGAGGTCAGATGGAAATGGGACCGTGACAAACACCAGAACAGCATTTGGATCGGCGATGTCAACGCCGGACTTCGATGCCAATTGAAAGGACCCGACCACGTGCGGCCCCTGGTTAACATCTACTACAAGTACAAGAAGCTCAACCTGCCGGCCGCATGGTACAATGAGGGCAGGGGCGGATGCAATGTAGATGAGGTCGGCGCCGACCGCGTTGTTCTGACAGCCTATAGCGGACCTCGGACTATCAAGGCAAACGAAATACTCAATTTCTACTTCGATTTATTGCTGACCCCTGTCAAGCCCATCAATTTCACCGCACACTGGCAAAACCGGTACTATCATAATGGCAATGGCGCCACCTTAAGGAGATGGTTACGCGAGGCCAAAGAAGGCGGCGCCAACATCATAAACATCCACCACGGCAATGACCTCAATCCTTATATAAATTATCCGTTTCACGAAGACACCGTACGCGATTTGAAGGCATATATCGAGGATGTTCATAACGAAGGGCTGAAGGCCAAGATCTACTACACGGTGCGGGAACTCAGCAATCATGTCGCTGAACTGTGGGCGCTGCGGACTCTGGGTGATGAAATTTTTGCCGCCGGGGGCGGAAACATCGAAAAAACCATAATCAACCCCAAAGGCGCCGATCCCTGGCTGCAAAGACATCTTCGCACCGGCTATATCCCGGCATGGCGACACGTTTTCAGGAGTGGCAAATACGAAGGCCATGTCGATGCGGCTATTGTCACCAATGGCATGTCTCGCTGGCACAACTATTACCTCGAAGGGCTAAAATGGCTCGTTCAGAACGTCAAGATTGACGGTATCTACATCGACGATGTCGCCTATGACCGGGTGGTAATGCAACGGGTTCGCAAGATTCTCGATCGTTATCGTCCCGGCAGTCTCATCGATGTTCATTCCTGGAATCATTTCAATCGCCACGCTGGATGGACGAGCAACGCCAATCTTTACATGGAGCATTTCCCTTATATCGACAGCATCTGGTTCGGCGAAGGTTTCAACTACAATGAACCGCCCGATTACTGGCTGATTGAGATTTCAGGCATTCCCTACGGTCTAATCGGAGAGATGCTGCAAGGCGGCGGTAATCCCTGGCGTGGAATGATATATGGTATGACTGGCCGTCTGCCGTGGTCGGGCAATCCTTCCGGCGTGTGGAAGTTTTGGGACGAGATTGGAATAGCCGAGGCGAAAATGACAAGCTATTGGGTCTCTGACTGCCCCGTTAGAACGAGCAACAAGGATGTTCTGGCCACGGTCTATCAGAAGAAAGACAGGGTTTTAGTCTCGATCGCATCCTGGGCTGCCGAACAAGTCTCTGTAAAGCTGCAAGTTAATTGGGACGCTCTGGGTTTGAGCGCCAAGAAAGCCAAGTTCGTCATACCCGACATTCCCGATTTTCAACAGGAGGCCGAGTTCAGACCCGGCGACTCTATTAGTGTCCCCGCAGGCAAAGGTTACCTGATAGTCATAGAGGAATAGACTCGTTTGCGAGATGCCGTGCGCGTGATATATGATTGAAGAAATATGTTCGCCAGGGAGAGCAATATGGAGAAGAATTACATTTTTGTGGCAGCCACTCTGATGGTACTCTGGCCAGCAGGAATCTCAGCAGGGCCAGCCCATGTCAAGGAGGCAAACGAGACAGTCGAGACCACCCCCTTTTCCGACCCGGACCCGGCAGCTATCCTTGCGCGACACGGCTCCTGGGATGCGAATTCGCTGGGCAATCATCGCGTGGTAATTGATGTGTCAAGGGAAATGGGTGCTGTGGCGGTTCATATTCCATGGCGCAGGCGTGACCTCGATCCTCAAAAGAAGAGAGTCATTCTCATAGATGCCAAAACCGGCCGAAGAATAGACAACGTCTATCAGGTCGAAGTCAACAGAGAATTCGGGGATTTCATCTTCGAACCGGTCACAGTCCCGGGTGAGTATTACATGTATTACATGCCCTACGAGATGACTGGAGGACACTATCCGAAGGTCCGCTATCTCGATCCCGAACAAACGTCGGACACGGCATGGCTCGAACGTTGTGGATATACGAATGGCAGATTGCCAAAGGAACGCTGGAGCATTCTGCCGAAGGCAAAGGTAGTGGAGATACAGTCCATCGACGAGTTTAACAGTTTCTACCCGATGGAGGTGATCGCCACGGCGAAAGAGACCCGAGAGTTGCTCTCGAAAGTTCCACGGGCGTCGTACATTTTGTTCCCTGAAGACAGAAGGTACCCAATCCGGATGACCGAAGATCTTCCGCTAAGATGGGTTGAAAAGGGCCCGCAAAACAGCTTCGAAAGCAATGCGCTGCGGGGAGAATTCTATGCGTTTCAGATCGGGGTCTATGCAGCCAAGAAAGCCATAAGTGATATCGACGTCGGATTCAGTGATATGCAAGGGCCCGGCGATTCGCTGATTGATGCTTCGGCATTGCGTTGCTTTAACGTCGGTGGAGTGGACTGGCAGGGCAGGAAATTCGAGAAGATATGTCCGGTCGAGAAGGGAAAGGTCAGCGCGTTGTGGTTTGGTATTGATGTTCCTGAAAACGTCGCAGCCGGTCGGTACAACGGCAGAATAATGATTACTCCTACAGGTGCCGAATCAACGACCATCCGATTCACACTCAACGTCAAAGATGAGCTGATAGCCGATGCAGGCGATAGCCAGCCTTGGCGTCACTCCAGGCTGCGATGGCTCGATTCGAAGATTGCCTCGGACGACGAGATTGTTGAGCCGTTCACTCCGCTGGTGGTTCGGCATAACACCATATACTGTCTGGGCAGGAGTGTCACCATCGGCAAGGCGGGCCTGCCCCAGAGAATACAAAGCAGATTCGCTCCGGAAGTGACTCACATTGTGGACCAAGAGAGAGACGTCTTGTCTGGATCCGTGCGGCTTGTTGTCGAGACCGGTACGGATCAGCATGTTCAGTGGGTAATAGTGGGGCCGAAAATAGTTAAAAGGAGCGCGGGAGTGGTAGCCTGGGAGTCACAAAGTACATCAGGCGCATTGAGTTTGAACTGCCGCGGACAGATGGAATTTGACGGATTCCTCGTTTATACGATCACTTTGAGTGCTTCGGAAACAACAGCCCTGAAGGATGTTCGTTTAGAGATTCCTGTTTCCAAGGATGTTGCCAAGTACATAATGGGCATGGGTCTCAAAGGTGGCTTACGTCCTGCCGAACATCGTTGGAAGTGGGACTGGAAGAAAAACCACGATTCTGTATGGATTGGTGATACGAATGCGGGTCTGCAGTGTGCGTTGAGGGCTGAAAACTACTCGCGCCCTCTGAACACAAACTTCTATCTCTTAAAGCCGCTTAATATGCCGCCATCGTGGTGGAACGAAGGAAGAGGCGGCTGCGATATCAGGCAAACAGACGATAACACAGTATCAATCAGTGCCTACAGTGGGCCCCGCTCAATTCAAGCCGGCCAGGAGCTTCACTTCAACTTTAACCTGCTTTTAACACCGTTCAAAACGCTCGATGTTCAGGGACAGTGGTCCACACGATTCTATCACAGCTACAAACCGATCAGCGAAATAGCCGGAACCGGCGCCAATACTATCAACAATCACCACGCTAACGACGCCAATCCGTACATCAATTATCCTTTTATCCACACACAACAAATGAAAGACTACGTGGACGCCGCACACGCAAAAAAGATGAAAGTTAAGATATATTACACGGTGCGTGAGTTGTCCAACCGGTGTTCCGAGATATTCGCATTGCGCAGTCTGGGTGATGAGATTCTCGCGTACGGTCCCGGCGGTGGTCATTCCTGGCTCCAGGAACACCTTGGCTCGAACTATATCGCCGGCTGGTTCGTGCCGAGATTCAAGGATGCCGCCGTGATAAACAGCGGCGTTTCCCGCTGGCACAACTACTATCTCGAGGGCCTTAACTGGCTTGTTGAAAACGTTGGAATTGACGGTCTCTACATCGACGACGTGGCGTTTGACCGGACGGTGATGAAACGTGTCAGGAAAATTCTCGACCGTAATCGTCCCGGCGCGCTTATCGATTTGCACTCGGCAAATCAGTACAACGTAAGAGACGGATTCGTTAACAGCGCCAATCTGTACCTCGAGCACTTTCCATACATAAACCGTCTCTGGTTTGGTGAGTATTTCGATTACAACAGCGCCCCCGATTTCTGGCTTGTGGAAGTATCCGGCATCTGCTTCGGCCTTATGGGCGAGATGTTGCAGGACGGAGGGAATCCATGGCGCGGGATGATATACGGCATGACCTCGCGGCTTCCACGTGAGGAAATGCCGGCTCGTCTGTGGAAGCTCTGGGATGATTTCGGGATGCAGGACGCAAAGATGCTTGGCTACTGGGCCCCCTCATGCCCGGTGAGAGCAGATAACAAAGATGTGTTGGTCACAGTCTATGCAAAGGCAGACAGGGCTTTGCTTTCAGTTGCAAGCTGGGCGCCCGAGCCCGTAAGCTGTCGGCTCAAGATTGATTTCGATGCCCTGGGGATCAGCCGCAAGGGGGCACAGCTTACTGCGCCCCACATCGAAGGCTTTCAGGATTCCGCCATTTTTGCTCCCGCAGATCAAATACATGTCGAACCCGGTAAAGGATGGTTGCTGATACTCGGCCCGTCCAACCCCTCTTCCCGGAAGGAACTAAACTTATGAGAAACCACCGTTTACATAATAGCATGATCAAAGGAATACGCAAAATGACTATCTCTGCAGTCTTGGCTTGCATGTGCCTGACGATTTCATTTGCCGAGCCAGCTCCCACCTCCCAATCTGATCGCATCCACTGCGTAACCGATATTTCGCACGAGTTCACTTTCTACTTTGATGGGCGATTCGGCAAGAACTACGTGGCTCCCAACGGTATCGATGTCCGCAACTGGGGCACGCTGCACAAGTATGATTTCAGTAATGTCAATCTTCTTATCCTCCAGTCATCCGCTTCTCCGTGTCCCTATCTGCCGGAAGATATCGAAGCGGTACAGAAATTCCTTGCGGAAGGTGGCGGAGTTGTTGCATTGGGTGACTATTCTCTGTTCCGCAAGGAACCACATTACAGGCTGAATGCACTGGTCAAGCGTTTCGGTGCCGAGTTTGTTAACGAATCTGCGACGAAGCCTTTGACTGGATGCTCTATTCTGGAAAGAGAAGAGATTGATAGTTATTCCCCCAAGATCATCAAGCTTGACGAATCTGTTGATTGGGATGTCCTGGTTGAGGATGCCAAGGATCGTGCGGTAATGGCAAGGCGTGGTGTTGATAACAATTATTGACGAGGATTCTTCAAGAAAAAGAATTTGTGACTATAGATATCTCAAGGTCATTTTCTCAGGTAGGACACAAGTGCTATGGAATCCGTAGCACTCTACGAGTCCTGGAACAAACCGGAGAAGGCCTAAAAGTGGCGAGAAAAACTGCCACAAACAGAAGCTATAAAGGAATGACATAACATTCGCAAGGTCACCTATTTCACGAACTGAAGAACGCCGCCAATACAAGGGGACATTATGGTCGAGTAGACGTAATATGGCTCTTTCATTTAGGCATGCTTTTTATGCCCAGTTCCTCTTCTCCTTTGATTGAAGAGTGTCACAATATTCTGTCATGTGCTGGCATACAATAGTTTTGTTTTGAGTGCTTTTCGAAGCAGTTCCACCAGCCCATCAATCGCATAAAAGGCACCCTTCCCACGAACTGAAAAACGTCAGAATTCTTCGAAAAGTCACCTTTTTCACGAGCTAAAAACAGCCCCAAGACAAGGGGACATCGTGACTCCATTTTGACTCCACAGACACTGATTTTGCCCAAATTGAGACCGACTAAAGTTCATTTTTCGGCTAAATAACGCTATTTTTATTATCATTATAGTATTCAATGTCCGGTGCTAAGCCGCTCAATGTCACTCGTTGCCATTGCTGTAATATACTGGCCAACAAGCATTTATGTTCGTCTGCCTTTTTTGTCCAGAGGGCGAAAATCACTACTGCAACAGTTTTGCAACAGATTCTGACATAGCCCGCGGGCGGTTGCCTCTCTTGCGTGATCAACCAGATCATCCCGAACGCGAAGATAGTAGCGATGCGTTGTCGCGAAATCGGCATGGCCGGCAAGCCGCATTATCTCGAACTCCTTCAAGCCTTCCCTGAACCAATTGCAGATAGCCGTTCTTCGAAGATCGTGGAACTGACCTACTTCAACTCGTGCCTTGCGCAAGATCTTGTTGAAGCCCCAGTTGAAGTTGGTAATTACCTTTGATCGGGAGTCCGAATAAGTCCATTTATCTTTGGCACGAAGCTCGCGCTGTATGTATTCATACCTGGCGGGCGGTACAAAAACATATGGATGACCCTCGGGCTGTCTGGCCTGGTGATCCGCCAGAAGTTGAGTGAGCATATCGGTCAAAGGCAAAGTCCTGCGATCGGTGTCCTTGATCCCCCACTCCCACGTCGCGGCAGTGTTCGCTTTCGGAGAGACCTTTATTGTTTGCTCAGCAAAATCGATATTTCCCCATGTGCAATTCAGGAGTTCGCCTCGACGCAGAGCCGTTGATAGGGCGACTAAGACCAGTAGGTCCCACACTTCGGACGTCTTTGCTCGTTGGACCTCTTGGTAAGCTCTTGAGCTGCTTTCACGATGCGTTGGCATTCAGCGTCGCTATAGATGTGAATCTCATTCTCGGGACATTTCGGCATTTGGATATACTTGAGCGGATTCTCTTCAAGCTGTTTGCGCTTAACTGCCATTCCAAAGAGCGTCTTGATCTCAGTGAGTTTCTTCTTAACCGTTGCCGGGCTGTTACCATTATCCAGACATCGTTGACGATATAACTCTGCGTCGCTTAGAGAGACTCGACGGTAATCTATGTTGCCGACAACTTGGACGAAATCATGCATTGCCGCCATATACCCCTTGTGGGTGCTTTCTCGAATTTGGTCACCTGTCTTCGTCAAGCTGTCCTCCACAAAATCCCTGAGCTTCATAGAGCCAGGCTCAACAACACCCATTACTAACTTACGTTCAAACTGAGCCCTTTGACGTTCGGCCTTGCGGCGATCTGCATGGCCCAAAGATTTCTGCCTTCTTCTTCCCTGCTCATCCGTGTAAAGCAGGTAATACCTAAATCTCCTGCCATCATACGATGGTCTTTCCCAAAGCCTTACCAGTTGTTTAGCCATAATCTATCTCCTTTCTTTTCTGATGCTGGCTTAGGCTCAGGTTAATCCGAGCGCCATTGTAGCCAGACATCAGGCCGATGCCATACAAATTAGTTGCTATTGGTCGTTTCCCTCTCAATCCATTTTCGAATGGCCTCCGTTGGGTACAGAACTTTGTTGCAGATGCGTATCCGGGACAGTCCTCTGTACCGTTTGAGGTGCTCGATGACATTGTGATGGTTTTCGGAGTTGCTGACCTGCGGTATATGCAAATAACATACAAGCTCGTCTTCTGTCAGCAAAGCCACCGCCTGTTGCCATGCGACAGAATGCATCACTCAGCCAGGCGGGGATGTGGGAGATGTTAGCGGCCGGGTTTAAGCGCCCCTTGACACCCTGAAGCGTCGAAATCTGGGCCAGGGACGCCAATCATTATACTGTCTGCCGCCAGCCAAATGGTACGCGGCCACGAGGTCAGCGCCACCCTGAATAGCGCCAGATTTGAAATCTATAAAAGTGGAGTGTAGCTGAATACCTTACAGCTGCGCATTCCGGCATTAATCGCCACCTCTGTCTGCGGAGATGCAGGGAATAGACTTGTTCCTCCGGCGCCATGGTCGTGATGGCAGCATCTGCATCGAGCCGACGGGCACCTACGTCCAGCGTTAGGGCTCATCAGGTCGCCAGTTCGGGAATCGAGGTCCTCGAGACCGAACACATGGCCTATCTTGTGCATGATCACGGTCAGAAGGTCCATATCTCCATGGGCGGGGCTTGAATACGTGGCCAGTAGTCCATCCCAGCTCCCCTCTTGGAACTCTGCGTCATCGTAGGGGGTGGAATCGACAAACCAGCCATGGCCCGCACCATTAAGGTCGATTAGCACGGTGTTGCCGACAACCTGTCCGAGCAGGAGGCCCGGTAAGCCAACAATCTCAAAACTCACCGCATCCAATAGCTCCAGCGTGGCTGGATTGAGCGCCATCGCATCAGTCCAGCGAGCCTTGGCCGCTTCAACAATTGGAGTCAGCGCATCGTGGCTAAGTGCGTCATCCTTCCCTACGTGCTCGATCGGCGCTGTGGCAGCAAGGAGACTGGCACCGTCGTCGTCGATAATGGTGACCATACCAATTTCGTCGGCAAGCACCGCTCCCGCTGGATCGGACAATTCCACAGTAAACTGCTCGTCGTCTTCGGGGAGCTTGTCTCCATAAACTCGGACAGTGTATTGTTTGCTCGTTTCACTTGGATTAAAAGTGATTGTATCGGCCCGTGTGCGGTAATCTTCTGATAATCCCAGCGAAGATTCTCTTTCTTGAATTTGATGACGAGATCAATAACTTCCTGGCTGATCATCGGCCTTCCTACCGTTTTACGGTTCTTACTGCCATCATATTTCTCAGCGATGAGTCTTCGAAACCATCCGAGTACGGTATCAGGCGTAAACAGAACTGTACATTGCTCAAGCATTCTCCTGCTTAGCCTCTTGGCCTTGGCAGCCACTCTCATTCGCTGACTATTGGTCAATAGAATTCGTTTATTCTGCTTTTCCTGCCGCTCCACGAGTACGCGGACCTGTTCGCAAAGATAATCGATAGCTTTAGCTCCTTATCAATGCAATAGCCTCTATGGCCATTGAACCTGTGTTGAAGGTGGCTACAGGAGTTAGTCCTCGTCGCCGTCAGGGTGTTTGTTGATCTTCCCAATCCGGGTCCTTTTGCGCCACTAAACCCAGCTCGCCGTTGGGTTCACCGTTTCGAGGATCGTCGGAGTCTCCCAATGTCTGGTCGGCCCCATCCGACCTGGACAAGTCGTATAAAAACTCGAAGAGTTTCGGTTTTAGATTTCGGGAGATGGTATTGGCGCCAAAGGAGGTATAAGGCAATGCGTATATGTTGAAATCGCCAACCCAGTCGATGAGCCGGTCGCTGATGATGTTGGCAATAAGCACATCCGGGCCGGCGCCGCCGTAAACTATGTCTTCGTAGGAGCTTTCAGAACCATTGGGCTCATTGTTGGCACCTCCGGCTGTATCGAGATTGTCATCAGCATTCAGCAGGTCCGAACCACGACCGCCGTAAATGTGGTCTCTGCCTGTGCCACCTACCAGCCAGTCGTTGCCCAGGTCGCCGAATATCACATCGTCACCATCGGTGTTAACATCATTAACTGCGGGTCCTTCTGTGTGGTCGAAGTTGAGGAGGAACTCCACAGTCCCGCCGAACTCGCCGGTCTCAGGATCCCAATAGACCTTAGACAGCGGATCATTCGCGTTATAGGCGCCGAATTCTCCCGCCCGGTCGTCCCCGTACTTGAGGACGTCGCCCTGATTTACCGGATTGTCGTAGTATTCAGTCAGCGCCTCAGCGCCGGAAATCGCATCGTCGCCATCGCCGCCGTGCAGGAAGTCATTGCCCAAGCCTCCGAATATGATGTCGTCGGCGTACAGGGGATCGAAATCATCCAGGTTAAAAGGCGTTAAATTGACGGTTTTCTTGAGTTCGTCGCTCACGTTGATCGTTGCCTGCTGCTTCTTGTCCGGCGTTCTAATGTCCTTATCGAGTTCACGGGCCAAATCACCGATGCCGTAAAGCGGTTCGGCAATTCCGTTTCTGCTGGTGTAAATCCGTCCGTCATCGCCCAGTACCCCATCATCACCCGTGCCGCCGGAGATCCAGTCATTGCCGTACCCACCGATTATGTCGTCATCCTGGCCTTCACCAAAAATGACATCATCCCCCTTCATGCCGTACAGGAAATCGTCGCCGGATTCGCCGTGAATCTCATCCGGTGCACCATTGTCATTAGCAGCATTGACTGCATCGTAGTCCAATCCCCCCGGCGTGTAGTCGAGCATCTCAGCCGCTCGCACAATTATCCTCTCAGTGCTCTCAGTGCCGTAATTGTCATAGTTAAATTCGAGGAAGTTGCCGCTGTCGGTTCCGTTTGTACCAACGAGTCTATAGATATTCCCGTTGTCGCCCAGGATAACATCTGCATCCCGTGCATGGCCGTTGGCCGATGTATCGCCTTCATTGTTACGGTCCAAGTCAGTCCCTGCACCGCCGAAGATCATGTCCTCGCCGTCTGTTCGCTCAGCGGCCGTATCCAGACCGAACAACTCTGAACTGCCGCCTATGATGTCATCCTGTCCCAGATTTCCAAAGATTATATCATTTCCACCATTGCCCTCGATATAATCGTCACCATCGCTGGTCGCCTCAAAGGAAGGATTAATCTGCAGCTCATTGTTCCCGTCGCGATACGCGGATACAGGCTGCCCATCAGTCAAAGCCAGGTCGATCGACCCGTCACCCTGAATTATGTCGTTGCCGCCCTGACCGAATATCTGATCATTGTCCGGGCCGCCTGCGATATAGTCCGCTCCGCCCGAATCGACGCTTAACGTCACTTCCCAGTTGGCCCATTGCGGGATTCCTGCCGGATCGTTGAACTGATAAAGCCGGTCAATCAGTGGCAGTCCATCGTTTACTTCAGGTGTTTCGCCGTAGATCACCGTACCTTCCAGCGCACGGAAACGCGGATTGCTATCGCCGTTCGTGTCGGTAAGTACACCATTGTCGCCAAGAATCAGGTCTTTGCCCTCGTTGCCGTCAATTCTATCGCCGCCTGTGCCACCAATGAGCACATCATCACCTGCATTGCCATAAATGACATCGCCTCCGCCGAGACCATCCGTAGCAGAGCGGACAAGGTCGAGTGTCAAAGGATCATCATCAATATCGAAATCTATAAATCCATTATCGCCTAAAATGATATCATCGCCGTCATCGCCATATAAGGTATCGGAACTGCCATTGACTCCACCTATGATAATATCATTTCCCATATCACCGTGAACCGTGTCGGAGCTGCCAAATGCTTCTTCTTCTTCTTCTGTATCCACATAGACCAGGCTGCCGTTATATAGCATGATAATGCCGGTATCTCCCAACAGGATGTCGTCTCCGGCATCCCCGTAGATCATATCCATGGCCGCACCGCCCATAACTATGTCAGTTCCGCCATTGCCCCAGATCGTATCGTTACCGCCAGCCGATTCCCCGCTCGTGTTGATCTCAGTTACCAATCCATCGACAATGGTAATCGTGCCGCCGTCCCCCAAGAGGATATTGCGGACGGTTTCAGTGCCTAACGCATAACCGTCACCGTAAAGGAAGTCATCTCCTTCTCCGCCGAGCAGGATGTCTTCGCCCTTCTGGCCGAACAATGTGTCATTACCGGCGCCGCCATAAATGGTATCGTTATCCTCATTGCCTTCTATAAGGTCGTTACCATCATCACCATAGATCGTATCTTCTCCAATGCCACCGTAGATTATATCTTCGCCAGTGCCACCATGGATCTCATCATCATCCTCGTTACCGTATATAAGATCGTTTCCGGAATCGCCGTAAATAGAATCGCTTCCTGTGCCGCCGTAAATATCATCGTTGCCGGTGCCGCCATGAAGTTCGTCATTTCCGTCGTTTCCATAAATTAAGTCTCTATCCTCATCTCCGTAGATCGTATCTGCCTCTGTGCCGCCGTAGATTACATCCAAGCCGGAACCACCGTAGATAGTATCCGAGCCTTCGTCACCGTAAAGGTTGTCGTCCCCTTCTCCGCCGAACAGGATGTCTTCGCCCTGCTGGCCGTACAATGTGTCATTGCCGGCGCCCCCGTCAATTATGTCATTTCCGCTGAAATCCAAGTCAGTTAATGTGAACGAAATAATAATATCATCATCATCCACCGAAACGATCACTGCTCCGTCATCGCCAAACAATGTATCTTCTCCCGGACCTCCCTCGATCTGGTCGTTCCCGCTGCCTCCAAAGATCGCATCAGGACCCTCGCCACCTTCGATTATATCGTTTCCTCCCAATTCCGATGCTATCGTTTCAAGGGTGGAGGAGTTTTCATCGCCTGTAAATTCCGCCAGGTCGCCCGCGATCCGGTCAAAATCCGGTCCACCAATGAGGGTATCACCATCTGCGCCACCAATCAGCACGTCCGCACCGTCGCCACCTTCGATCCAGTCCTGACCGGCCTTCCCGTCAAGAATATCGTTGCCTAATCCTCCATATAGCCAATCATTTCCGCTTCCGCCCACAAGGTTATCGTCGCCTTCGTCCCCGTAGGCAGTGACCATGCCGGGTCCCGCACAGGTCAGACTGTCACTGTCCGCCCCAAAGTGGACCTCAACCGGGACAGTGACCCCAGCATAAATCTCCACATAATCCTCACCGGCAGCCATGTCGTCTATCCGGATTTCGAGGACGTTGTCGAACTCCTGGGAGTACCCGAACATGGTGATTCTGATTTTCTCACCCTCTTCAGAGCCCGCTGACACACGTTCGATGAGAACTCCCTCATCCTCTTCGTCTACCATCAGATTCCGAGCAGCCGCGTAGGGGCCAACATTCAGGGTCAGAATTCCTTCGTTGTTGACCTGTCCCAACACGACAGGCGGGGGCGGAATAGAGGGTGGAGTCAGTCTCAAGTTGCCGACTGTGAAGGTATAAGTCTTCTCATGAAAGCTTGGGTAGTAGATGCATATTCGACCGATCCAGGTGTTCCAACACTTCTTGGCAATGTAGGGAACCCAGACCCCGACGCTGACTGTGATATCACCCGGGACACCGTCGTAGTCAACGTCTACCGTTATTGACGGGAGGGGAATCCAGAATATTGTTCCCTGAACAGTCAAGCTTCCGGTGACATCAAGGATTTTGTTGCCATCACCCTCGGAGCCTTTCCCATCGTTATCCAGATAACTGATCCAAAAATGGGCGCTACCGCTAATGTTGAATCCATCAGGTCCGAGCTGCACTCCTGCAAAGACCTCAACATCAAATTCACCCTGCGAACTGAAGAACACGGTCCCGCTGGTCTCGGCACTAACCAGATTGAGGAAATTGATCCCGGCAGAGAAATTCAGCTCCAGACTCATTACTTCTTTGCTCAGCAATATGTAACCTGACACTTGGAGACTAAGGAGGGAAAGCAGATTGAGTTCGCCATCGACAAATACGATTCCGTAAGCTCCGGCCGTGCTTTGTTTCTCCCACGAAGTATCGCCGTTGATCAGTTGTTCCAGGCTAAGACCTGACTGCCCATCGTTGGGCTTAGCGAGGATAGCGCTCGGATTGGCCGGAGCTGCCCCAGGGATGGTCAAGGTAAGACCGGTTGGACGGTTTGGATCCGCTGCGCCTCCGGGAATCTCGAAGACCACGTCTTTTCCAGTGGTGTTCACAATGAAAACAGCCGCCGCATTGATGCTCGCCAAACCCAGCAGGTCAGCGTCGGCTGACATGGCCAGGTGTGCTGCGAAGCCATCGCCGCGAATGGCTAAAAACGCGAATACTTGGAATTCGATGAAGGCATTACCCTTGGGCCCGAGTCTCAAGACGGCGGCCTTGATTTCACCACCATCGATACTGAAAACAGCAGCGTTAAAACCACCCGGGGAGAATTCGAGTACGAAGATGCCTTCGATCAGAAAGACCGACACGCCGAAGACTTGGAAGTCCACACTGCCTTCCAGCCGTAGCGCGAACGAGTTCGCCGGCAGGTTCACCGTGGCCCCATCCGGCAGCGGCAGCGTGATGCTTCTATCCACATCACTGCTATTGATCCGCAGGAATCCACCCAAATCCATGTAGAGTCCGACGTACTCCAGGAAGTCGAGCTCGGTGGTCAGCCGCGCAGCGCCATAGATGACAATGAACTCACCATCTGGGGGGGGATCGAAGTCCACGGCCACGACAAACATGCCCGCAACAGTGGCGATGGGCCCGACGTGCGTCTCGCTGAGGGCCGCGGAGAAGGAAAGTTCGATACGGAAATCCTCCGGTACTGCCGGACCGGGTACCCAGAACTCAACTGCCACTTCTTCGCTCTCGAGGGTCAGCGTCGTCACATAGGGAATGTTCAGGTCAACGCCACCTCCGAGAGCGATCCGGAAGCCAATTCCCAGGTCGTCCTTGTTCGAAACTTTGGGGCTGCTGACCAATTCCCAGGTCCCGGGATCTGTTGCCTCAATCTCTTCTTCACTGCATACTCCATCCCCATCGAGATCGCAGTTTATTCTAATGGTGATTGTATTTGCTGTGTCATCGACTCCGATCACTTCGTAGATACCGTCGAATAATGTGTCGGGATTCGAGTCGAAGATGATCGCATAGTCGTCTTCAGTATACTCGTCTGAGGGGTTATCGAGATTGAGTTCCAGTTCGACTGTCCAGTACCCGTCGGCGGTAGTGTCGGTAACCACGGCATTGAGCACGTCGCTGCCAGCAAGAGATCCACCGAGAGGCTTGAAGGAGACCTCACCGCGATAGACCAGGAGCGGCTCGGTCAACGGATTATCCCCCTGTGTTTGAAGATATAGGAAGCGGCCGGTACCGTGGAACAGGTCGCCCAGATCAGCATAGAGCCTCGTGTTGGCAAAGCTGAACATACCGTCGAGGAGCGACATCTTCCCATGTAGCAAAATCTGCAATATCGGTTCTTCACTAAAGTCAAGGCCGAGACCGAGCAGGAAGTCAACGTCGAATGACATGAGCCAGTCGGGAATGCGCGGATCAAAGCTTAAAGAGGCTCCGCCCCCGAAAACCACCTTATCCAATAAGCTACTCCAACTATCCAAGGCCGAAGGTTCTTCGAGCTGATTTCTGACCTGTCCATCGAGCTGGGCAATCCAAGCTAACATGTCTTCCGGCGGGTCGATGGATTGGAGACCATCATCAAGAAGATCCAAAGGATCCTTGATTGTAAGCCGGATGATTGCCGTGCCACTCGGGATGTATCCGGGATTTGCATTGGTCAGGTATGTAATCTGAATCTGGTTCCCGTTGACGGTGCGGACCTTGAAGTCACCTATGTAATCAGCGCCTTCGGGGCCTAAAACCCGGAATTCATCGCCGACCTCGAGGTCGTGCCCGGGAATAGTCAGTGTAACACGGTAGGAGTACTCTTCAGCATCCCCAGGATAGGAATATCCTCCATCATCTTCTACCTCTGCTTCTCCCTCGGTATAGAAATCAGTATCGGTTTGCAGCTCCTCTATCGTCGTGTAGAAGCGCGCTCCCAAGCGCATCGAACTTATTGCTAGCCCGGAAACCGGCTCGAGCGTGATGGGGACGTCGAGTGAGGCGAAGAACTGAAGGGGTCCGAGATTGGAAATAGCAAACGCTATACCGAAGGAAGCAAGGCCATCGTCACCGGCGATAGCTGCACCGAGGCTGAGCTCACCCTCAATCGCTATATACACTGCTGATCGCTCAGGTAGGGGGTCTGCACCATCCGGATCATATGTGACCGTTTTGTATATAAAGGTGGCCGTGAGTGATCCGACCCCGAAGAGTTTACCGCTAATTGTGCTGCCGAAGCCAGTGATATTAGTTGCCATGGCGGTAGCCAGCGCCGCTTCCATGGCAGCTATGAAATCTAGGCCACCTATGGCGAGAGCTGCATCTTCGATCTGATTAATCGTCAGCTCAACGGAGGCGAATCCCTGAATGTTGAGTCCGAAGAAAGGATTATCTACATCATTGAGAATTAAATTAATCGTATCGTTGCCGGTGTCGAAACCATCTATTTCTACGGAGAGACTCAGTGTATTCAGATTATCGTCCACGCGGAAGTCATCGAATTCCAGCACGAGGTTGGTGATTACAACGTCAAGGAAACTTGGCCAGCCGAGCATATCCACATCAAGGTCGTCAAGGTATAGCTCAGACTCGGAATTGCCCTCCTCCAGGTTGATGTTCCCGAAAACGGCGACCCCATTACTATCACTGTCGGTCACCACGATGTTCAGCAATCCCGGGAAGAGAACGGCGCTTGTAGCCTCTACGCTGACCCAGCCCGTCCAACTACCGTCATATTCCAATCCGGAGAACGTGAGAATCACATCCTGCAGCTCGAGATCCGCATACCCGGAACCGATCGTCGTTCCGACAGTTATAATATTCGGGATTGTGGTCGGGAAATCATCGCTACTAAACTCAACCTCTCCAATCGGCGGGTCGAGCGGATCGAATTCGCCAGAATTAGCAAGCAGGTCGTTGATGACAGCGTTAAGGTTGGCATAATCGTCTAAGGCGAAGGCAGGTAAATCGAGAGCAAATCCAGGTTCGAGCGAGTTCGCCGAAGTGTTTGCGGACAGACGCACATCGCTATTAATTAAATAGCTCATCACGTCGGGGCCGTTGTTCGTCGACACATCCGTGTGACCGAAGCCCGCAACGTGCCCCAGTTCGTGGAGGACAACAGTCAGAAGATCCATCCGACCGGCTGCCGGGCCGTCCGCCATTGCTATGAGACGGCCGTCATCCCCGAGGACAAATTCTGAATCATCGGCCGGGGTGGGATCCACGAACCAGCCATGTTCGTTGGCATTTACATCAATCGAGATGACGCTGATTTCTGCCTGACCAAGGACACCAACGGGCAGGTCGTCGATAACGAAAGAAACGCCATCGAAAACATCAGCATCGGATACGAGGCCAGATGCCGTCCAGCGGCAAATCGCCTCGTCGAGGATGGAGGTAAGGTCTGCTTCGCCGAGCGGGATTACGGCATCGCTCGCGGGGGCTGCCTGCTCCCCGCTCAGCAGGTACTCCAACTGGACATCGTCCAGTGAAGTAAGTACCCCTTCGGCGCCCGGAGGGCCGTGCGGAACCCTTAAAGTATCAGTCAATTGTTCTATAATAAGCTGCCTCTGACAGCTTTCAAAACACTCTGAATCGACGTCTTCAGCAATCGGCTGGACGTCGTTTTGGTCTAATAAATCCACCCCCAAGACAAGAGCAATGCCAACATCCGAACCACCTACTCGAAGGTCTGTCTCGCTGTCAACTTGAGTAGGGCTAACAATACCCACACTCAAGTCCGCATTGACTGAGTCACTATTCGTATTATCATCCTGGGACAAAGTAAGGATAGGTTTGTAAACATCGGAATTGAGGGTATCGGATGAAGTCAGTTCCTGACTAACCTGCTCCTCAGCCCGTGCATCCGTATCCAGCAACTCCGCGTATTGTGTGATTTGTTGCGCGTTGCTGTCAAGGGGGTCGTAAAGCTGGCTCGTTGCGGCATAGAGTAGACTATCCCCCGAAAGCAGGATCCGCGGTTCAAGCTTCTCCAGCACTATAGGGGTGATCTTCTTGGAATTTGTATTCCAAGATGGCTTCCGATCCTTGATGCGTTCAAATATTCCCAACGCAAGATCTCCTCGGCAACATTCCCGAAACAATTAACCATCAAACCACAAATGGCTACGATATAAGAATAAGAAGTCCTCAACGTAATGGAAATGCTAATACGTCCCGCATAAACCACGTTGTCATTATAGGACTAATCCATCTTGTCTGTCAATACAAATTATTTTGGTAAAAACATATTTTCTTAGTTGTCCCATTTTTTACATCAATAAATGTGATATTTCTAAAGGAAATTGGCAATATTTTTTTACAGAAAAAATCTGAGAGAACCTAACAATTTAGAATTTTGAGATTGATTTGAAGTATTTAGAGGTAAAAACTTTTAGGGATTTTCAGGAAAAATGTGAGACATAACATCTGCTCGCAAGACAATGAGTCAGTTTAGAAGATTCAATATTTTTCAAAAGCTCTCTAAAGCACTTTCCATGCAGAAACGATTGACACCTTCGATTGTAGGACTGCTGATCTCAGTATAGGCTGAAAAACCAAGGTACCTTAGAATTCACAAAGTCCCTATTTCCTAAAAGAATCAGTTCTTTTTGGGAAAATCAATAGTAATTTTAGTCAAGCAGTGCTATAATATAATGTTACCTTGTTAAATTGAAGTTAGGAGGATTTATTCATATGAGAGCAACAAAGGTTTTTTTGCCTTTTCTCATTGTCAGTATT
>Ga0307379_10003693_pt1 | contig 22102 bp, 11 predicted proteins | sample UN2MG_FD_202237 | JGI IMG/M metagenome (GOLD analysis project Ga0307379, IMG submission 202237) | Soil microbial communities from Risofladan, Vaasa, Finland - UN-2 | ecosystem: Environmental > Terrestrial > Soil > Coastal area > Acid sulfate soil | place: Finland: Risofladan, Vaasa | collected... | reverse complement strand
AATACATTGAAATCTTTTATAACAGAGAAAGATTGCATTCTTCTCTCGGCTATTACAGTCCGGAGGAATATGAGAAAATGATCAGGGTATCTTAACTAAGTGTCCGTTTTATCGGGGGAAGACCATATACCTACGGTTACTACAGGAATATTTTGATGAGCATATAAAAGATTCCATAAGACTGCCGGCGGAGATTACTAGAGGCCGCTACATTAATCTTAAATATCAAATTGATGCTGTGAAGAAAGCTCTTGATGTCCTTCAACGGCATAATGGAGTTATTATTGCTGATGTGGTGGGATTAGGGAAAAGTATTATCGCTTCCGCCATAGCCTACAATTTAAATCTTAAGACCATCATCATAGTACCACCCCATTTAAAAAGTCAGTGGGAGGATTACCGCTACGACTTTGAATTTAATGCTAAAATATATAGCAGTGGGAAAATCGAACAGGCTATAGAAGAAAACGATCAAGAGGAAGAAAAATTACTGATTATAGATGAAGCTCACAAATACAGGAATGAACTTACCATAGATTATGCCAATCTTCATAAACTTTGCCAGCGTAATAAAATTGTATTACTATCTGCTACTCCCTTTAATAACCGGCCACAGGATGTTTTTTCTATGGTTAAATTATTTCAAATACCCACAAGATCGACTATTCAAACAGTTGACAACCTCTCTTATCAATTTAAGAAACTTATTTCTGAGTATCAAGAAATTAGAGAAATACAAAAAAATAAAAAAGAAAGCGATATGGCTATTGCCGTTCGTATAAAAAAAGTAGCTGATGAAATTAGAAATATTTTATCTCCTCTGGTTATACGTAGGTCCCGATTAGACTTGGATGGGATCGACGAATACAAAAAAGATCTAGAACAACAACACATTTCTTTTCCCAAAGTTAATGAACCGGAACTTCTTGAGTACGATTTACAAGAGTTAAGTGACCTCTATAAGGAGACTCTGGAAACTATTGCCCCTGAAGGTGACGAAGAAGCTGGATTTATTGGTGCAAGATATATGCCGACAAGTTATATAAAGAATTTTGAGAAGTACCGAGAAAAAATAGCTAAAGAAATGGGTGTTGATGAAAATTTATTGAAGCAGACCCAGATGAACTTAGCTAAATTTATGAGACGTTTGATTGTACGCCGATTTGAAAGTTCTATCTATGCTTTCCAATCAACTTTAGATTCTATAATCAAATCTTCTGAAATTATTCGTGATTGGTATGAAAGAGTAGGAAAAGTACCGATATATAAAAAAGGGAAATTACCTGATGTGGATGCTCTTTTGGAATCTACAGGAGAAGATATAGATGAAGAACTTAAAGATATTATATTAGATGAAGAGTTAAAAAGTTACCAGGAAAAAGGTTTATGGCTTATTGATAAAAAGGAAATCAGAAAAGGATTTATTGAAGATGTAGAGAAGGATATTAAGATACTTAAAGAGATACGCGAGAACTGGTTTAGCAAAGGTTTTCCCCAAGACCCGAAGCTTGAACATTTTGTTACCATAGTAAAGCAAAAATTAGAAAAAGATCCAAATAGAAAAATAGTTGTCTTTACAGAATTCGCGGATACGGCTAATTATCTCTTTGAAAAATTAAAGCATAATTTGAAGGTTTTTAAATATTCTTCTTCTGATGCCAGCCTAAAAAATAAAAGAGCAATAAAAGAAAATTTTGATGCAGGAGCAAAAATCCAAAAAAATGATTTTGATATATTAATAGCCACAGATGCAATTTCCGAAGGATTTAACCTGCACCGGGCTGGTATTGTTTTTAACTATGATATACCTTACAATCCAACCAGAGTAATTCAAAGAGTTGGACGTATAAATCGGATTAATAAAAAAGTTTTTGAGGAGCTTTTTATTTATAATTTCTTCCCCACTGCCACCGGGGAAAGAGAAACACGTGTTAAACAGATTTCTACCTTAAAGATTGCTATGATACATGCACTCTTTGGTGAAGATACCAAAGTACTCACCAAAGATGAAGAACTTCAAACTTTCTTCGCTAAACAGTTCCGGGAAGCTTTTAAAAATCAAGAGGAGTTATCACCCGAGACTAAATATGAGAATTTTATTAAGAAATTACGGGTGTCCGAGCCTAAACTTATTGAAGAAGCTTTAAATATTTCCAAAAGATCAAGAATTAGACGAACAGAAAAGAAAAACCGCTCAGGAGTAGTAGTTTTTGGTAAAAAAGGCGATGAATATGTTTTTAAATTTGCTTCTTCTCCTAAAGAATATATTCCATTGGGAGCTGCTGAAGCATTTAAATTATTCGAAGCTGAAATTTCTGAAGACGCAGAAAAAACAAGTAAAGTTTTTGAGGCAATTTATACCCAATTAAAGGATAATCTTTTTTCTAAAAAGAAAGAAATTGCTTTAAATAGAGGCAAGGCGGAAGCAATACTCAAAGTAGAAGCCCTAAAAACGAAACTCCCGGAGAAAAAAGATTATTTAGAAGATCTCTATTACGTTTTAAAAGAATTGGATGCCCTGCCTGATCGATATGCAAAAGCCATCAGGGCAATTGATTTAAAAAATCTTGATAAAGAAATAAAAGAGTTAGAGAAAGAAGTTCCCCATAAATATCTTCTAAATATTATTGATAGAGAAAAGAAAATTGATGAAGGTAAAGAATCATTAATCTTATCAGAGGAGTTGATTTAAATTATAGATTTTAAAAAACCCTATAATCGTAGCGAATATATCAGTTTTTTCCGAAACCAGCTTTTGCCGGAAGATTTTGGGGAATATGATGAAAAAATAGGAATTGATTTTCAGCCCAAATTTATTCAAAAAATTGTTAAGATCGGTGAAGTCCGCTCTTTAGAAATGAACCTATACGAGGTAAATCACCGTTCAGAAAATGACCCTCGAATTTCCCTCTCTCGGGATTCCTTTCGATTATTAGCACACTATGGCATAAAAAGAGCTCTCATCTTATTTATTTCTGAAAATTCACTTAATTATAGGCTATCGCTGGTTACCATTGATTTAAAATGGGAAGAAGGGAAGAGAGTCAAAAGAGAATATTCTAATCCTCGCAGATATTCATTCTTTTTAGGACCGGAAACCAAAACACATACCCCTGAAACTTATTTAATTAAAAAAGGCCGGGTTAAGGATTTTGATGACTTAAAAGAACGTTTTTCTTTAGAAATAGTAAATAAGGATTTCTATAAACAAATAGCCATTCTCTTTACGAAATTAACCGGCGGAGAGAGAACAATTGGCAGGACAAAATATGACGAAAAAGGCAATCTTCAGTTGCCATCTACTTCTAATGATACAATAAAAAAAGAATTTTCAGTCAGATTAATTGGTAGATTGATTTTTTGTTGGTTTTTGAAGAAAAAAACTTCTGATAGAGGGATAGCTTTACTCCAGGAAGAACTTCTTTCTTCGAATTCTATTACTCAAAACCAAAACTTTTATCATAATGTTCTTGAGCCCCTCTTTTTTGAAACACTTAATACACCCATAAAACAACGTAAAAAAGAATACCAAATACCCCCTTGGTCACAAATACCCTTTCTCAATGGTGGTCTTTTTACGCCTGAATATCATGACTATTATCAGATTGATCAACTTGGAATATCTAAATATATTAATAACTTGAAGGTGCCTGATAATTGGATAAAAGAACTATTTGAGATTTTCGAAATTTACAACTTTACAATTGATGAAAACACTTCGGTGGATGTAGAGCTTTCTATTGAACCGGAAATGTTAGGGCGAATCTTTGAAAACCTTTTAGCGGAAATCAATCCTGAGACAGGTAATACTGCGCGTAAATCAACCGGAAGTTATTATACTCCCAGACCGATAGTAGAATATATGGTCGATGAAAGTTTGAAACAGTATTTACTTAACAAAACAAATCTTAAGGAGAGCGAAATATCTTCTTTACTTGCCTACGAGGAAGAAGAGGTTGACTTAAATGAATCTGAAAAAGATGCTGTACTTGATGCCCTTGATGTTATAAAAATTATTGACCCTGCTTGTGGCAGTGGTGCATTTCCGATGGGAATTCTTCAAAAGATGCTTTTAATTTTACAAAAAATTGATCCTGAATCAAAAAAATGGCTAAACAAGAAAGTATCGCAAATAGAAAATACCATAGTAAGAGAAGAATTTCAGAAAAAAATCGAAGCAGAAAATTGGAACTATGTACATAAGCTTGGCATTATCCAGGATTCAATTTATGGAGTGGATATTCAACCTATTGCAGTTGATATTTCAAAATTAAGATTCTTTTTATCGCTTATTGTTGACGAAAAAGTAGACGATTCAAAAGAAAATAGAGGAGTTGATTGGCTTCCAAATCTGGAATTTAAATTTGTATGTGCTAATTCACTCATAGGATTACCTAGAAAGAATTCACAGACAGAATTGTTTGAAGTTGCTGATAATATAAGGGAATTAAAAAGGTTACGTGAAGAATACCTTAGAAGTTATGGAGATGAAAAAAAATTAATTGAGAATAAATTTAAAAGTATACAAAATAAGATGTTTATGAATAGTTTAAAATGGAAAAATGGGGATGATGGAAATTCACAAACGGTCAAACTTTCACAATGGAATCCATTTTCAAGTGAATCTTGTGAATGGTTTGATCCGGAATGGATGTTTGGAGTTAGGGATGGATTTGACATTGTAATTGCCAATCCTCCGTATGTAAGACAGGAAGAGATTAGTTTTAAACCGGAATTAAAGAAAGAGTATGAGATTTTCAACTCGATTTCAGACCTTTATACCTATTTTTATGAAAGGGGCTTTAAATTGTTAAAGAAATTTGGAGTATTAACATTCATTACTTCAAATAAATTTTTGCGAGCAAGATACGGTAATCATCTTAGGAAGTATTTACATACAAATACAACCATTAAAAATATTATCAATTTTGGAAACCGGCACATGTTTAAAGCAACAACCAACACCTTGATTTTTATAGCTAATAAAGAAAAAAATGATAAAAATGTTCTTGCTTATTCAGATAGCATTCAGGTGCCAGATAAAATTAATTTTTCACAAAGCGCATTGCAAGATAGAGAATGGACAATCGAAAAACCTGAAATAATCCATTTGAAAAGCAAAGTAGAAGAGATGGGGACGCTGTTAAAGAATTGGGATATAAGAATTAATTATGGAATAAAAACTGGTTATAACGAAGCTTTTATTATTGGCGAAGCAACAAAAAATGAATTGATAAAAAGTGAACCGAAAGCTAAAGAAATAATTAGACCTATAATAAGGGGTAGAGATATAAAAAGATATTGCTATGTTAGTTCGGGGCGATTTTTGATTGTAACACATAACGGATACCGTTCTGCAGACGATGAAGCAGTGCTGGCAATAAATATAGATGAATACTCTTCAGTTAAAAGACATTTAGATAAATACATTCTAAAACTTAAGGAACGCCAAGATAAAGGAATAACAGTTTATAATTTACGAGATTGCGCGTTTATGGACGATTTTTCAAAAGAAAAAATTATCTGGATTGAATTAACAAATAAAAATAAGTTTGCATATTCAGATAGGGAGGATTATTTACTTGCTGGAGCGTTTTTCATGGTCGGGAAATCGTTGAAATATCTTCTTGCTTTTTTGAATTCAAAATTATGTCTTTTTTATTTTTCTTTAATTTGCAATAGTTCCGGAATGAATACAATTCAATGGAAAAAATTTGCACTGGAAAAAGTACCGGTTATAGAACTTAATAGTAAAAATCAAAAACCATTTATTGACCTGATAGATCAAATCCTCGTTATTACAAAATCCGACGACTATTTAACAAATCCAGAAAAACAAACTAAAGTCAAAGAATTAGAAAAACAGATTGACCAGTTGATTTATAAATTATACGGATTAACAGATGAGGAAATAGAAATTATAGAGAATTTTCATAAAAAAGTATAAATATTATATTTAAAGAATCAGCCTGTATTCTATGAAATCTCTTATTGCAAAATTCTGTCACGGGGATGGATCTTATAACAATATAATTTTTAGTTAATGATAATGACCCAAAGAATGGATAGTGCAATATAGTGAAGTTCCGTATGACAGAAGGAGGGGTACTTTTGGAACAAATTCTTAAGACACTTGAACTCTTAATTAATCAGGGGATATCTATAAAAAAGGGAATGAATAATATAAAATCTATTCAAGAACTTGCAAGGGGCGACATTGATTCTGATCGCCAAAAAATCGAAAGATGGGAAGAGCGTGTAGCAAGAATTCTCGATAATAATTTTGGCACAGAAGAAGAAATAAAATTTAGTCGTGTTTCTGTCAAGCAGGTTTACAATGATCGGTATGGAAATAATTGTAGAGAATTAGATGAAAAAATTGATCACTTAAAAACTTTAAAAGATGATATTGAAAAAAACCCTGAGTTCTGGGAAAAATCTTTATTGGAAAATAAAACAAATCAAAAAACTTTAAGCCAACCAGAAGTAGACTCTTATATAGATAAAATTCGAAAAATTTGTTCACGGTTCCATATAGTTGCCAAACAATTAGGGGACTATAGACACGAAAATAGAAATACTATAACTATTACAGATGAATATGATGTTCAAGACTTATTACATGCTTTACTTAAAATATTCTTTGATGATATTAGATCTGAAGAATATACACCGAGTTATGCTGGGGGATCATCTCGTATAGATTTTTTAATAAAGAGCGAAAAAATAGCAATTGAAACAAAGAAAACAAGAAAAGGTTTAAAAGGAAAAGAAATTGCTGACCAACTTTTTGTAGATATTGAGCGATACAAAAAATCTCATCCCGGTTGTGAATATTTATTTTGTTTTGTTTATGACCCAGAGAATTTAATTCAAAATCCAATAGGTTTTGAAAAAGATATCAACGAAAAACACAAAGGAGAAGCAGAAGTATTAGTTTGCCCAAAAGGATTTTAAATAATTTAAATATTATTTTGCCCAGTCTATATTAATTAGATTTCTTAAAGATTGGAAAAGAAATAACTATATTTATATGTATTAGAAACAATAATATGAGGATAGATTTTATGTTATTTGATAAAATATAAGGTAATAGCGATATAATAAATGACAATTGGAAGAAAGAAATAGATAAATGGCTAGTTTTTATTGAAAATAAGGGAGAACTAAAAAGATTTATCCCTCGATTAACAAAGATGAATAATAGTAAAAGAGATGAAGCACTTGCTGAAATTTCTTCCGCTTATCTTTTAGAGAATGAACTTAATTTTGTAGTAATTGGTTGGGAAATACCAACTAAAAATAATAAGAATGTTGATTTCGTTATTGAAGAAAAAGTAAATGAAATATTTTGTGAAGTGAAAAGCCCTGGTTGGGAGGGAGAGCTTTCAAAAAAAGAATTAATGGAAGGTAGAAAAGATCAACGAAAATATATCCCTTCTGAATGCCGTTTCTTTGGTCATTGGAAGAATATTCGATATGCAATTAAAAAAGCTTATCCTAAGTTTCTAAGCAATTGTAAGAATTTAGTGATAATACAAGATGATTTATTTGTAAGCATTCTTGATTTTCCGACTAAAACACCTATTGATATTGCATTATATGAAGAAACTGGACAATATAATAATGAAAAGGGTTATTTTGCAAATAGTGATTATGAAAATGTTGGAGGCATCCTGTTTATCGATATTAATCCAACAAACAGCAAGAAGTATAAAATTAAGTTTTTTCCTAATGAAAATTCTAAAATACCATTTATCATTCCAACATATTAGCGCATAGTCTTTTGATAAGATTCATATCTCCATAGAAGCAAGAATATATTTTTAAAACTTTGAAAATTATATGCTTGTTCGCGGAAAAATAATTAGAAGAAATTAATTTATAATATGGAATATCGACAAAAAAATGAAAAGAGAAGCCCATTACTTAGATAAGGGATTAATTCATGAAATTAATAAACTTAATATTTTTATTGAATTAAAACTTTGCAGACAATATAAATTACTCAATTCGCAAGGTTTGTCTAAACTAACAAATGAAAATAAAAGCTCTGATTTTTCAAAAGAAGACATAGAAAATCTTTGGCAACTAGGATTTGTAAATGCTGATGTAGTTTACTCAAATAAAGAAATTAATATTGAGGGAATTATTTTTGTTGAAAAAAAAGATGATATATTTCTTTATTTAGATGAAAGGGAATTGCCTGCAAAAGCTAGTGGTTATTCTAATACTATATCTAATTTAGAAAGAATACATTCTGAGATAATTCCCATGTTTCACCCATTCCGTTGCTACGTACTTTATCAAATATGTAATAGTTTAAAATTTAATTTTCCTTCAATACAAATATTATTGTATTCCAAAGGCTTTGATGAGTTGACTACTTGGTACATTAACAGATTTAATGACTGGTTTTCCAAGAAAGAAATATCGTTGTTATTTAAGTACTGGAATTATGTAACATCTCTTGCAGTTATATCAGAACCAGGGGTTCATAATATAATTTTCAATAAAGTAACTTGGGACATTTCTGATAGTTTTGAGTCCATTATTTATAAGCTAGACATTCTTCGGGAGAAGGTGAAAAAATTATTCCAAACAATTGGTGAAGCGCATATAGAATATTATCGTAGAGAAATATGTATATTTGCCGAAATAAAAGATCCTAATAAATATCTTCATTTAATCATTCGGTTGATGAAATCAGATGAAAGAAAGAAATTAAAGGGGCATATTTCTTCGGCAATTCTATTTCTTGTGATGGCAGAATGCTTAAGACGCAATCTTGAAAATGCTTTTGAAAAAAAAATTCCAGAAGAGGATGAGTGTGGGTTTGGAGTAGTATCTCGTGATGTTAAACTATTGCTGCAAGGCAGTGCGAGAGTACTAGATGGGGACAGGACTGTTATAAATCAATTTCTAAGAAGATTTGGGCTAGATTATGGAATTAGAACCAATGTTTATGTTGAAGGTAATACTGAATTTGAAGTATTGAATTCAGAGTTTTCGACAAATAGTTCGGTTTTAATAATAAACCTTCGTGGTCAGTTTAAAGAAAAACAAGGAAAAAGTGTTTCTTTTAGAGAAAGTCTAAGAAATGATATAAAATCTAAAATATTTAGTCTTATTTTACTTGATGGTGATGTTTCTGAAAATTATCGGGCAGTACAGAAAGCCGCAGAATTAGATGAAATTTGTGGCATGTTTTTTGTTTCTAAGCCCGACTTTGAATTTCAAAATTTTAAAATAGATGAACTAACAGAAATTGCCTTTCAATTAGCAGTGAAAAAAGGATTAAAAAACCATTCAGTTGATGAATTAAAGAAGAATACAGGCAAAGCAAAATCCGCCAAAGAGTTTTTTAAAATTTTGCACGATATATCACCATTTTTTTTATCAATTACAAAGGGAGGCAACTGGGGGAAGGAGTTGCTAAAATACGCAATAAAAAATCCAAACGGTAAAGAATTTGGTGACGAGAATGATCGTCTCATCAACCATGTAATAGGAATTATTTATAATGGATTTAATGTTTCTTACGAGTTTACAAGACAAAAATATAAAGTTGATCCAGAATCAGGGAAATCAATAGAAAGGAATGCTCAAACTGGCACTGCAAAGCACAGTTAGGTCTGCAGTCTATCTACCACTGAGCTTTATTGTTAAATGCAAAAGATCGATATTGAAAAAACATTACAAAATTATAAGAAATCTTTATTAAAGAAAATTCCGTTGGCATCATTATATTCACGTTCGAAAGTTGCTCATAAATGGAAATTGACATACAGGCTCATTGTGCTAAGAGAAGCAATCCTTTGGCGAATTGTCGATATCCTTACTCAAGCGTACAATATTGGAATCAATGGTATGATAGTAGGTTCACGAATATTAGTCAGGTCCGCTTTAGAAACAGTATGCTTAATAATATATATGAATAAAAAAATGCGGTCTGTTATTGAAGGAAAAATGAGTTTCGATGACTTTGAGAATATTACTACAAGATTATTACTAGGAGCAAAAAATATAGATAAAATGCCTGACCCCGTAAATGTCATGAAATTGATAGAGGATAGCGAAAGTAAATATCCGGGAATAAAAAAAATATATGACGATCTTAGTGAAACAGCTCATCCCAATTACTGTGGAGTTTGCGATGGATATACTAAGCTTAATCAGCAAAAATATGAAACGGAGTTCGGAATATATTGGGAAGAACGATATGGAAAGCAACATGAGTTTGCGATCGAGATATGCCTCCAAATTTTCGAAGAAGAATACAATAATGAGTGGGTAAAATGTTTTGAACAATTGGAAAAATGGCTCGAAAAAAATGATAATAAATTAGAAAGGCAGAGAAATAAGAAATTAAAAAAGAATAGTTTGAAATAAATAGGGGCACATCCCATTTTCTTAGACAATTAATATTTTACTTTTAAATTAGAGAAATAGGGAAGGTTTACCAAGTCAATAATCCGGTAACTTTTTGCAGAAAACCTATGGGGTCTGAGTAGTTTCTTAACCAGATGGTTGAAGCTTTAGGTATTATTATAGATAGACCTCCTAAAAGAAGACCTCGTAAAAGGGGAAACTAAACCATAGAAAAAATAGGATGCTTTCCCATTTTAATTAAAAAGAGGGGTAAGAGGAAAAGTCATATTGCAAGACCCCATAAGACCTCATTCTCAAATTCTGCTTTGGAGGAATTTAGATACGTTTGAGAGATTAAATGAAATATTTACCATGGTGAATAAATGGAATTAAACATACAAACATATCAGGAATTAGCAGAAAGATATCTAAAATATCAGTTTACACTTTATCCAATGAAATTTGATGCCGAACCAGAGTTGCAAATAGCAATAATGCAATCTCATCAATCCAATACTGATACAATGTTTTCGCTTAGGCAGATAATTGCATTAAAAAGTGTAAACGATGTTTATTGTCTTTCTCGATCCATGTTTGAATCGGTTGTTAATATGGGTGTTTTAGTAACTGGCAGAATAAAAGATGGAGCACAACGCTTTTTAGATTTTCAGTATCTTGAAACATATAAAATACTTCAAAATTTAAGACGAGTTGAACCCGAACCTAATTTTGTTAATAAGATTTATAAACCAGAAGTAGTTAAAATTATTACAGAAGGACGAAATTGTTTTGTTTCAAAATACGGAAATATTAGCAGTTGGTGTAATCTAAATTTAATTGAAAGAATTAATTTGATTGATAAATATTTCCTACCAACCTGTTCAAATAATAAATTCTTCGAATATCTTTATTGTCAAGTATATAGGAAAGGTTCAGGTGCGGTTCATCGAACTTCTGCTGGATTGGGAAGGTCTACCATTTGGACAAAAACTAAGATTGCCAACTTGAATTTTATTGAACCTATGCCCAATATGAACCATTTAGTTTTCACTAGTGTTCACTCTTTAATTGTTTACCTAGCAAGTATTAGATTTATCGGTAAGCTACTAAGGGATAAAAAGGATACAACAGAATCATTTTATCAAGAAGAAAATGCTCGCATTATTGAAGGAAAGGAGTAAAATAGCAAATATATCAGAGAACTGCAAGTATATAATTAAACTTTGCTTTACTTAATTTAAATAAATTAGTAATAAATTGAAACACATCCCATTTTCTTAGAAATTAATATTTTACTTTTAAATTATTTAAATAGAAGGTGTGCCAGGTTAATAATTCAATAATTTTTAGCGGAAAACCTATAGGATCTGAGGAGTTCTTAACCGGGTGGTTGAAACTTTAGGTATTACTATAGATAGACGTCCTAAACGAAGATTTCGTAAAATGGAAAATTAAACCATAGAAAAAATAGGGTGTCCCTATTTTTCCATATCTTTGGAGGGGGGGGGTTTAATGGGATTAACTGGAATTCTGCGCGATATAGCAGTTATCATTGGAATTTGTATAGCAATCTATAACATCAATTCATGGCGTAGAGAACATATTGGAAAAAGAAAAATTGAACTTGCGGAAGATACGCTTACTTTGTTCTACGAGGCTGTAGATGTGATTCACTACTTACGTAGTCCCGGTAGCTTTGCTAGTGAAACAGAGGATATAAAACGAGTGAATGGTGAGTCAGAAGATGCCTACCAAGCCCGAAAAAATGCCAGTGTTTTATTAAAGCGATATAACGAGCACCAAGAGTTATTCAGTAGAATTCATGCGATGCGCTACCGATTCATGGTGCAGATTGGTAAAGAAGAAGCCAAATCGTTTGATGAACTTCGGAAAATTACCATTGAATTAATTTCCTCAGCACGTAGGTTATCAAGGCTATGGGCACGCTCCCACTTTCGAACGGAAGAGCAATGGACCAAACATCAACAGGATATGGAAAAATATGAGTCTGTATTTTGGGAAGGCTTGCCAGAGAATGACCCAATCAATCCACGTGTTAAAAAAGTATTGTTGGATATTGAACGTATTTGTCATAAGACAATAAGACAATAAAGGGAAAGGGCACTCTTCACGAATGGTTTAATTTGCGCTTAGGAAAAAGGAACTAAAAAAGAATATTTTGTAGATAGCTTAAATATTTTATTCAATCTTAAAAACCGACAAAGGTTGGTTCTTTGGTATATTTTTATTATGTTATGCTTTCATGATATTTTTAAAAAATATAATATATCAGATGTGAGACCAGACCCCCCATTTATTCTTTTAGATTAATATAAAATAAAGGGAGATACACAAAATAACTAATCGAAAAGATAAAAATAACTTTACGAAATATTTTATCATTTTAAGAAGACATGGGGTCAAATCTTTATTCTTGACAGATAATTCAATTATCTGTCAAGAATAAGGATTTGACCCCAGAAGGATTTGACCCCAGAAGGATTTTTAACCATAAAAATTTTATATAATAGGAGGTTCGTTTTGTATAGCAGAGAAAATATGCTTTTTCACAAGGGCGATCTTAGCGGAACTCTTCGCAATCAAGTTGCACAGATAACTATAAAAGTAGATGCCATACCAAGGGATCAATTTCTAGCATCTAGTGAAGAGGATATATTTGAAAATATTATTGCTCAAGTAGAGATTGATCCACTAGTCATCTATGAGGATCGAATGGAAATGGAGCCAAGGGAAACAAAGATTGATGTAAGTGGATCGAAAGAGCGAGTCTTTTTCGGTGATAAAGGTCCAATATACTTGGATGCTGTGGAGGTTACCATCTCTATTCCTTTCACTGGTGATCCAGGTCTATGGGATCTTCGCCCTGACCACTGGACGTCAGTTTCCCCACATGCCAATATTCATCAGCCTGGAAAAGACGGTATTGGATTTTTAACTATTGTCTTTACTCAACTTAAAGACGAGTCTTCCAATAAAATTAAGTCAGGTCTTGATGAAGAATTGGAACGTATTAGAATCTATCTAAAATCACAGAAACAACAAGTAGATAGTTTCAATGCATCATTACCGGGTTATATACAGGGTGTCATAAAGGCTCGTAAGGAAAAACTAAAAACTTTCGATGGAATTATAGAAATGTTGGGCATTCCCTTAAAGCGTCGTGAAGATGCGCCTTTAATCGAGCCAATTCCAATAAAACGCAAACTCATTCGGCCTCTTCCACCTCCTCCGAAGTCTGGATTCAAGCCAGAACCTGGTATAACAGTACAGGATTACGAATATATTCTGAGTGTAATAAGACACGAGGGTAGAACATTTGAGACTACACCAAAGACATATGCGGTTCATGGCGAAGAAGAGCTTCGGGATATAATGTTAGCACATCTTAATGGTCATTATCAAGGTACAGCAACTGGGGAAACTTTCAGGCGTTCGGGTAAGACAGATATAAGGATAGAAGATCAGGATCGTGCTGCATTCGTAGCAGAGTGTAAAATATGGAGAGGCAAAGGAGATTTATTTAAAGCTATAAATCAACTACTAGATTATCTTACGTGGAGAGATTGCAAGACTGCTCTTATATTGTTTAATAAGCAAATTACAAATTTTAACGATTTGCTTATTAAAATACCTGAAGCGCTTCGGGTGCACAAAAAATTTAAAAGAATACTAGCAGAAGGCGCTGATGGAGAGTGGAGATTTGAATTTTTTTCTGCAGAAGATGAATCACGGCAAATTACTATTCACGTATTTATTTTTAATCTGTATATTGGGTAAAATCTCTATACTTGGGGATTATCAGGGGTTAGGTCTCCACATTTGTCATATCAATCTTAAGTGTCAAATGTAGAGACCTTACCCCGCTACTCCATCTAAATTAAAAAAGGATACATATTATGAATTATGAAAGATAGCAATATGAAAAACAAATTAATTAAAAAACCTTCCATGGTAGACTTGGAATTATTTCTGCAGCTATTTCAGGGACGGGAAACTGTATTTGCAAAACAGTGGGTAGGAGGTTCAGGATATTCGCCAGTCCGTCCCGAAAGATCAATAAATGCAGATGATGTTCTCTCACATATACAGGGGAAAGGAGCATATGGAATCTATCCAATAAAGAAAGATAATACCGTGAAATTTGTCTGTTTTGATGTCGACCTTCCCAAGAATTTTGCAGAAGTAGAAGAAGATGCTTTAGTTACTGATAAAAATATTTTATTGCAACAGGTAAAGAATATTTGTTTCACAGTTATAAATATGTTCCATGCCTGTTCTTTTAACAGCGAACGCATATTGATTGAAGATACAGGAGGTAGAGGTTACCATATTTGGTTCTTTTTTGAATCTCCTATTCAAGCAGTAAGTGCCCGTATGTTTGCCTATTCTATTCTCAAAAAAGCAAAGGAACAATGTGAAGTTTTTCCAAAGCAAAATGAAGTTGCCGAGGGACAATATGGCAATCTCATTAAACTCCCTCTTGGTCTACATAAGAAATATAATCAGTATAGCAGTTTTATAGATATCGCAGAGAAAAAAATATTAAGTATAGAAAATCCCTTTGCTCATCTGACTGAAATAGTTCCAATCCCTGCATCAATAATTATCAACATTACACGAGAAAGCGCAAAAGAGAAAGAGCTGAAGCCTGCCCGTCCAAGAAAAGCAATTCTACGCGTCGAAACAAAATCTAAAGAAACCGCTGGCGAAGTTGAAAAGAGTCCCAGAATTGGAGACTTATTTGGAAAATGTAAAGCGTTTTCAAATTTAAAGAAAAAAGTAGTGAGTCAGCATCATTTGGAGCACACAGAGAGATTGGCTTTGGCATACATTATGATTAATATAGAAGATGGAGAAGAAATCTTACATCAGATATTGAGTAACTGTTCTGACTATGATAAGGAACACACTCAAAAGGAAATAGGCTATCTAAAAACAAGAAAAATGAAACCTATTAGTTGTCGTAGACTAATTGAGCAGGGTATCTGTGATAAATATTGTAGATCTGAGATTCGAGAACAATCTATGGATCTTAACCGCCCTGAACCTTCTCCTATTCGATTTGCTTTGTGGGGAGATATTACTGAACCTGAATCTTTATGGGAGAAAGATGTTCTGAGCTTTGAAAATGTATACAGAAAATCTAATCTTTATCGTGCATGGGAACAAGTAAAAGATTACGCAAGAGTAAATGAGGCTTTTTTTGACATACACGCATTTGAATATTTTGAGGAACATTTGGTAGAAAACATAGAAACCCTCCGTTTTGAACTCAGGAACAATACTTTTTTGCCTACTCCATATCGATGGTATTTAGTTTCCAAGGAAAGGAAAGGTGATGATTTCGAATATCGACGCATGGCATTTGTACATCCAAGAGATTATATAGTTATACAAGCAATAATTAATATCATAGGTCCAATATTTGAAAAGTCGTTCTCGGATTCCTGTCTCGGTTATAGGCTTGATATAGAAGGGGAAACCGGTAATTCTATATTCTATAGTTGGCAATCTTCTTGGCAAAACAGAAAAAGAAGAGTCACAAGTTTTCTGTACCATCCTGATTATTTTTATTACATAAAGACTGACATTTCACGCTTCTATGACAATATAGATAGAGTGAGATTGTATGGATTAATATTAGATAAAATTGGCTCAGAAAAAGAGATCTGCCAGGTTATTGAAAGTTTTCTGGGAAATAGTTACATTGAAGATTCAAGTGGCAAAGAAAATATCTGTAAACCTCCATCTAAAGGTATACCTCAGGGACCTGCCTTTTCTGCCTTTTTTGCAAATATTTACTTAAACGAATTGGACCGAATTATTGAAAAGAAATCTTATGATTATGTAAGATATGTGGATGATATGGTTATCCTCTGCGAGAGCAAAAAGCAGTTAGAAGATATTAAAGAGTTAGTTAGTCACTATCTATCTTCAGTAAATCTCGAATTAAATGCTAACAAAACTGAAGGTCCTTACCCTGTAACGAATAGCAAATCTTTGTTAGATTTTCTTGGAGAAATGAAATACGGAATGGCTGGATTATTTGTACAGGAGTCTTATGCCGAACAATTAACGCCTCCTCAATTTCTAAAAGCCAAGCTGGATGAATTGCTTGAAATTAAAAAGCTGGATGCTTATAACCTTGAAGAAATAACCAAACATCTTTCATATTATTTAAGAATGCGTGAGAAGATAGGGCTTGAACTAGATGATTTAGCAACCGGGCTTAGCAGGAAAATATTGAAGGAATATGCATTGAAACCTCATCATTTAGTAGTAATTCTTGGGGTATTGATTAGAAATCGGATTGACCTTCGTACGGTCATTTCAGAGTGTCAATATCCTTATCTTAAAATTGTACTGTGTATAGTGCTTAATAATCTTGAAAAAACTCCAAGTTGGGTTGAATCTCTCTTGGGTGATTTTATTGAAGATGAGTCATCTTATATTCTGAGAGGAACAGCCTACTCGGTTCTCTCCAAATTAAACAAAGAAAAGTACTCCACTACAATGTTAAGCGTTGTCTCACAAGAAGAAAACCCATATGTAATAGATAGGGCTTTAAATTGCTTAATCGCTACACAAAGCGATAAGGCTAAAATGTGTTTTTTGGAATTAGTGAAAATGCATTTCAAAAACTCTCTTAATGAGATGGTAAATACCACAATAAAATGGGGAGATCCAATGTTGGACAATTTTGTAAAAAATCAGATGAAGAAAATTGAGACAGCAAATACACCGGACTTATATATTATCTTGGTCTTTATTTTCATAATATGTTCAGATGACTTTGAAGAACTTTTACTCACATTTTTTTCTGAGGATAAAGCAATACTCATGAACCAATTGCTTTTTTCTTCTATGGATGAAATAAATAAGATTGCAGCAAAAAGAGGGTATCTGGCATTCGCTCATCAATTGGCACTTTACGAGCACGTGAAAAACCTGAAATCCGATTGGTTACGTGGTACACTCCTAAAGGCAATCGAGGAGTGGAGAATGGGAACAACAGAATTAAGCCCTTCCACTGCCTTAAATGATATAAATTATTGGTTGACGGATGGAGACTCAAGTAAAAATTATCAAAGGATAAAAGATCTTTCAAGCAAGGAACATAGAAGACAGGGTGGATATCAAAGCTGGCATGTGAGAGACGAAAATACAAATGAGAATTTTGTACTTGAGGCTGTGGAAGAAGAGACTCTTAAAGAACATAGGGTAATCGGGAATGGAGTAACAGAAAAAGATATAAAAGAGCAGCTAGAGTCAAACAAGATAAATACTTTCAGGGATTGTTTCCATAATGTCGAAGGCGGGAAGAAATATTACTGGTTTAAATATGTAATTCCAGATGGTTATGATATTCTATATAACGTGTATAAAGAGCAAAAAATAGAATTTAGTGAGCAAGAAGTACTGAATATAGTTACTAGTCTTTTCAGTCAAGTTGAGGGTATCAAACAACATATAGGAGTGGAGCCAGTGGTAAATCCGTATACTGTAATTTTGGGCGAGGGTAATCAGGTGCAGTTAGTCAATTTCTTTTTTGGGATTCCCCGGAAATTGTATGTTTCTGCAGATAATAAATCCATAGATGATAACAGTAACACTACTAATGCCCTTTTCAATGGGTTGTTATCATATGAATTAGTCTCCTCAAAATGTCCGATAGAAATTTATAAAAAACTAAGATTGAAGAGAGAAGGAACATATGAACTTGTGAGTGATCATTTACCAGATGCTACCCTCCATTTTGCGTGGATTTTGGACCGTTTATGCTATCCTACGAGTCCACAAAACAGATATAGTAGTTTAATTACATTAAAAAAAGATATCAAATGTTCTCAAAAGTTTAGAAGCCACTTCCAAGATAACAAGTTGATAAATTTACCTCCAGACAAAAAATACTGGTCTGAAGTTTTAGATGTTCTCAATCTCAGTGTAACAAGGTTTTTAAAACTTCCATATAAGATTCACAATTCTATCCATGAAAATGCAATACAGGTATTTAACATAACAGTCCATTCTATCCGTAAAGCATTAGCAAATGAACGGAATAACTCCAATTCAGACTTTAATTGGGAATCGGGGAGCCTTATTTCAAAAAATAGTTTACGTAATGATTTACATGAAGCTGGTTTTAAGTGTGATTTATTTGCAACAGGCGTTATACGTAAAATTCTTTCAATATCTAAGACCACACAATGGTTGATTGCTCCATCAATACCTCTAATAATGCTTTATATTCCTCTCAAATTAGAGTTAATAGCTTTAGCTAGAGCTATTGGACTATTTGAGATATACAACAAAGATAAAATAAAAAACGCCATAGTACATCTTATGCAATCTCAAGAACTATCAAAAGAAGGTGTTATGGATATATCCTTAGAAAAATTTCTAATGACTCCTCGTACCATAAAGGTAGTTAATTTAATGAATCTCTTAATTAATAAGAGATTCTCAGATGTGATTAATACTGACGGTTCAGACATAGCTCTCCTGATATTGGCAACATTTGTGCTTCTAAAAAATCATAGAGAATTGTGGAAAAAGTGGCACACTTGCTTAGGATTATCAGATAAGAATAACCTGACTAAGGCTGTTAGCTGTCTAAAATATATCACTGAAAAATCTATAGAGATTGATAGGTTCATAACTGGGCTTCTCAGTGAACTACCTGGAGAGACATTTAAAGATGCAAATACTTTAATTTGTTTATACAATTCTTGTCTTCAAGACATTACCAAATTGCGTAGAATTATAAGAATATATCGCAAAAAAACATATGTAGTACAAGAATTTCATTATTTAGAACCAAAAGTGGTCGTCAAATTCGGTCATAAAGAAAAAGACGTCTCTCATGATTTACTCATCTCTTTTGGTCTTTGCTATGAGCCAATATGGATAAATGAATCTATCACAGTTGATTCATTTGGATCAGGAAAAAATAATAAGATAATGTCTCTTTCTATAACTCCAACCGGATTGAAGAATATTATAGGGTGGGAATATAGAAGCCTTTCTGCTAGGGGTTGGAGCTGGATAAAAAAGTTCTTTCAAAAGTTTTTCCATAGAATAATTGCTATCGGATTCTTTATCGGGGGAATTTTATATACACTCCTTGAGATAAAACCTACAAGAATTGGACCAATTCTATTAGGGTTCGGTTTTCTTCTACTTAGTCCATGGGTAAATAATTGGTATTTGAAAAAACGTAAGATATTAAGGGAATAAAACATATTAAGGTAAACATAACTGTTTCTGAAAAATAAATCTTAAGAATGAGTATCTTGTTCTTAAAGTTTATAGAGGAAATGCGTGGAGAAATTAAGGTCAGACTTCACGAGTTCACAAAATGTAAAACGTAGAAATGTGAATTTGTGAAGCCTGATCCTAAGAATTTCCAGGAATTAAAAACACTTGGTAAAAAATGTGACAGGGGACAACGGTTCTTTGTCACATTATACAAATAGCTATATAATTAAAAAAATTGGGTACAAGAAAATTATAGAATAGAATAAATGGGGACACCCTATTTTAGATAATTAATATTTTACTTTTAAATTAGATAAATAGGGAAGGTATACAAGTTATTAACTCGGTTACTTTTAACGTAAAATCTATATAGGATCTGAGAGTCCCTTAACCAGATGATTGAGGCTTTAGAGAAAATTAATCATAAAAAATAGGACTTCCTATTAAATTATAAAATTATGGAGAGGTATTAAGATAATATCTAAGAAAGAAGTGAGGGGTTGGGTACTGTCAAAAGTAATATGAAAGAATATGAAAACTAAATTCCCCGGATTATGAAGAAAAATGTATTAATCGTTCTTTGAAAAAAGAAGATCTCGTTTGATGGATTTGCCATATCCAAAGCTAAATAGTCAGCTATCAACAAAAAGCATAAAACTACTTAGTCAATTTTTCCATTCAGCTAAAAAGGGAATTAACCCCAAAAAAACTTAACCCAGATAGGATATGAAGAAAATTAACTAAGCTAAAGTAGCCAGCTTAATAAGCTTAGCCCATTTACCCTGAAGAGTAGCTATTCCCTTTAAAGGTTCTAAAGGTATAGGTACCGAGTAATTAAGACTAATATGGGGTCGAAGGAAGTTATAGTAGGTGACAAAGAGAGTAGTTAAAGCAATTGCCCCATTTACAGAATTAAAACCACCAGCCGCCCGGATATGAAACTTGTAAGTACGATTCAGTCTTTCAATGAGCTCTTTAAAGGGACGAAATTCCTCTGATTCTTTATCCAGGTTCTGCAGTCCAACCACCTTCTTATGAGTTAAATTAGGCTCATAGTTCTGGTTGATAAAATGGATCCCTGCTGGATAAGAGGGATTACCATCGGTTACCAGAGTAATCTCTTGGCCAGGAGAAGCAGTACGAATAGCCTCTTGCATAGCGATAACAGCCGGTAGCGTCTCTCTGCTCTTCTCGATATGATAAGCAGTGATCTTACGGCTTTTAGAGGAAATAAAGAAAAAGACAAAATTGTTTTTGCCTCTCACTTTAATGTAGGCTTCATCTCCAGCTTGAATATGATCTACTTCTCCCTTATAAGCCAGGTTAAACCTATGACAATAGGGGGCTACTATTTCGGTATAATTTAAGACACTCTGGTAGGAGAGGGGAAGAGAAAAGACATTACGCAGAATAAAGGCCGTCTTTCTGGCTGAGATACCCAAAGAGATGTGAAAGGTAAGGGCAAGGCAGAGAGTATTAAGAGAGTTGTGGATTTTAAAAAGGCAAGAAGCATCTTTTTCTTCTGGGGCAGAATGTCTTAACTGGTCCTGAGTGAAATGATAATCTCTAAACTGATATCTTAGTTTAAACTGCGAGGATTTAACTTTAGTTAAAAGCCTTTCGGCAAAATTGAGTTTGGCCTTATTAGCTAAAAAATGTGAACACTTATCATTGTCGCATTTATAGATAGAGACCTCTTTTCGTTCTTTCCAAAGATAAAGTGAATGGCCACAGTGAGGGCAAAAATATTTAGCTTTATTCCGATGACGAGGATGTACCTGTGATAAAGAAGAGCAGACTTTACACTTAAGCTGTGAGCGTTTTTTACCATCGTTAAAATAAAGATATTCTGCTTTAGCACCACAGACTTTACAGAGAGATCCTTTAGGTGCCTTAGTCTCAGGATATTTATTATTAACCGGTAAAAGAGGATGACCCCTCTCCTTCTGGTAATTAGATAAAAGCTCTTTCCAATTTAACTTAGGGGCTTTTGGGGAAGGAGCTTTAAGTGGTGGTTCTGGATCAACAAAGAAGTTGCGATAATTAGGGTGTTTCTCTTTAAAATCATCTTTAGGCTTAACCTCAGGATTACGGTTGGCTAAAACCTCTATGAGACCTTGAATAATTTGTTCTATCTCTTTACGGGTGAACTTAGAGCAGATCCAGATAACAAAACGAGTAGTCTTTTTCACTTGGCTTGCCTCCTTTTTTGAGGTAGTTCTCTTAAATCCTACTAAAAAAGTGGGGGGGAGGCAAGTCAATTTCACTAAAACATTTGAGAATAAAGAGTTTAAGAGAAAATTAGTAAATTATTTTTGACATTACTAATTTAAAACAAGGGAGGATAATTATGAACGCACATGATTACATTCTATCCAAGCAAATCCAATGGGCGTATCGTAATAATATAAGGCTTATCGGTAGTAAAGGTAACGGCCGCAAATCCTATACT
>Ga0307379_10003692_pt1 | contig 22103 bp, 19 predicted proteins | sample UN2MG_FD_202237 | JGI IMG/M metagenome (GOLD analysis project Ga0307379, IMG submission 202237) | Soil microbial communities from Risofladan, Vaasa, Finland - UN-2 | ecosystem: Environmental > Terrestrial > Soil > Coastal area > Acid sulfate soil | place: Finland: Risofladan, Vaasa | collected... | reverse complement strand
GGGGAAGTCCCTGGTGGTGAATGATGCCCATTCGTGCCGGTAGATCTCCGGCGAAGAGACCAGACTGACGATCCTGCCTCCCGCCTTCAGCACCCTGGTCAACTGGCTGAACATCCCGACCTTCTTTGCCGCCGTGGGGATGTTGTCGAAGGTGAAGGCCGAGAGCACCAGATCGAAGCTGCCGTTCGCGAACCGGTCCAGGTCGCCGTCCGCGACCAGGCGGTAGTCGCCGGCCGGATCGATCGCCCGGGCCTTGCGGATCATCTCTTCGGCGATGTCGACTCCGACGGCGTCGAATCCCAGTTTGGTCAGGAAGCGCGTGGAGCGCCCCGTGCCGCAGCCGAAATCCAGCGCCGCCCGTCCTGCGACGTGCCCGGAGAGGATTTCCGGCAGGTCCCTGAAGGCCAGGTAGTAGGTGCCGGGGAACTCCAGCTTGGCATAAGCGGCCGCGTAGGCGTCGTCTTCGTACGAGTTCCTGAACTCCATAATCTCACTACGCCACAGACGACAGGATGTTGTCGAAAGCGTCAAGGAACTCATCGATTTGCCGGGTTGTAATAATGTAGGGCGGAAACAGCCGGAAGGCCGCGTTGCGCGGCTGATAGTTGACGATGAAGCCCGCCTCAAGCAGCCGCCGGGCCATGTCCACACCCTTGTCGGCCTGATCGCGTGCCAACTCGATTCCCACCATCAGTCCTTGGCCGCGGACCTCCGTGAGAACAGGCCGGCGCGACTGCAAATCCCACAGACCCTCGAGCAGGTAGTCGCCGAGCATGGCGGCTCGCTCGACCAGGCCCTCTTCCTCGAGGATCGCGATCACGGTCGCCGCGATACGCCCCGACAACGGGTCGTTCTGATGGGATTGCATGTGGGTCAGTGCGCCCTGGCAACGGGCCTCGACCTCGGCCGTGGTCACGACGGCCGCCACCGGCAAGCCGGCCCCGAGAGCTTTGCCCAGGACCAGGATGTCCGGCACGACGTCCTCGTGCTGGAACGCGAACCAGCGGCCGGTGCGCCCGATTCCGGTGGTGACTTCTTCCGCAATGAACAGGGCGCCCAACTGCGCGGCCAGGGCCCGCAGACCCGCGCCGTAGCCGATGGGGGGAACGATCATTCCCGCGTTGGCCAAGACCGGCTCGAAGATCACCGCGGCCACCGTCCGGTCTTTCTTCCCGGCCAACTCGCGCAGCGGGCCGAGGCAGGGGAAATCCCCGCAGGGCCACCCGGTACCCGCCGGGCAGTTCCGGCACTCGGGAGCGGGAATGCGGACAACGGTCCCGACCGGTGGCAGCCAGCGGACGTCGCGCCCGACTTCCGAAAGCGAGAGTGCATAGGTCGTATCGCCGTAGAAGCTGCGCTCGACGACAACGATGGCGTCGGCGCCGGTGGCCGCCCGGGCCATCTTGAGGGCCAGCTCGACGGCCTCGCTGCCGGTGTTGAGGAAAACCGCTCGATCCAGGGCCGGCGGCAGGATTCCGGCCAGCTTCACCATCGCCCGTTGGGTTTCATCGCTCAGGAACGGGGGGCCGGCGTGGATCAGCCTGACGGCTTGCTCGTGAATCGCCTCGATCAGCCGCGGATGCCCGTGGCCGAGCACCGTGCACCAGCATCCGGCGAGCAGGTCGAGGTAGGATTTGCCGCGGTCATCCCACACCGTGCACCCTTGGCCGCGGGTCAACACGACGTTCTCGAACGGATTCGTCTGCCATATACGCATCGAGGTGATCCTGCCTCTGTGGGACTCGCCCGGCGGTTCCAACTGCCCGCAGGCGGAAATCCGTCCTCGTTGCCGCACTGAACGGATTCCTTGTGGTCCCAGGCGCGGGCCGACCGCCGACGACTCCGCTCGAAGGTCCGGCTCAGGTGGCGGGCGAGTCGCCGCACAGATTCAGCGATTCTCGCCTCGCCGAGCGTTGAAATCGAGAGCCGGAGCGTGGCGGTCTCGCGTTTGCGGGTCCTTCGGCGGTCCGTTGCACGGTGTGATGCTCACGACCTGCTCCGGCGGGTCGGCTGTCTCGCCAGAGTGTCAATCTTCCAGCACCATCGATGTTCCTTTTCAAGTCATTCTGACACATTGGTGTCGTTGGCGCACGCATGGCGAATCAAATTCCATGTGTGCTGGTTTCCCATGTTGTTGATCGTGATCCTCGTCGTAAGATGGACCGAGCACGACCAGACGGTCGGCGTTGACCAGCCACCCGGCACATATGGCAGTGATCTCCGGGGTGGGAAGCAGGTGGCGGCCGCAGCTCGCCTGATCCGGGCCGAGGGCGAGGCGGAGGACGCACACGGGATTGCCGATAACCATTGGGGGCTGTGGCCGGCGACCTGCCGGAGGATTTTGGCTGCGCGATGAGTGACGATGGGGGCATCATGAACGCGGTTAAGTCATCGCACCAGGAGTTGGAAGGTCGTCTGGCTGAGGCCGAGGCTGAGATCGCCGCAATGCGCTGTGGCGGGGTCGACGCGTTTGCCGAGGATCAGGCGGCCATGCTGGTTCGGCTCGGGAAGGCGGAACTCGCGCTCCACGAAGCCCGAGCGGAGCTTGCTAGGAACGTGCAGGAACACGCCGAGGAGCTGGCTTCGGCGAACGATCGGCTTGCACAGGCGGTCGAACAGCGGAGGCGGGCCGAGGAGGGCCTCGAGGCGAGCATGGAAAAGTATCGGCGTCTGGAGGCGAATATTCCCGGACTGGTCTACCGGTACGCATTGCACCCCGACGGGAGCTTCTCCTTTCCGTACGCGAATTCGGCGTCGCGCGAGCTGTTTGATGTCGAGCCGGAGGACGTCATGCGCAACGGCGCTCTTCTGGCCGATCTCATTCATCCCGATGACAGGGAAAGACGTGACGAGTCGATCAGGGCGTCTGCCGAGACACTCCAGCCCTGGAGGCAGGAATTACGGCACGTCGTCAACGGCGATGTGCGTTGGTACGACTGCGTGTCTCGTCCGGAGCGACAACCCAACGGCGATATTCTCTGGGATGGGATTATTCTGGAGATCACCGAGCGCAAGCGCGCCGCGCAGGAACGACTGGCCCACCTCTGCTTCCTGGAGAGCATGAAGCGGATCGACCAGGCCATTCGGGGAACGATGGACCTGGACCGGATGATGTCCGACGTCCTCGACGCCGTGCTCTCGATCTTCGAATGCGACCGGGCCTGGCTCTTTTATCCCTGTGACCCCGACGCTCCGTCTTGGCAGGTGCCCATGGAGCGTACCGTGCCGGAATATCCCGGGGCCCTCGCCCTGGGTGTTGACGAGCCCATGCGGCCGGGCACTGCCGAACAGCTCCGAGTGGTGTTGACGTCCGACGGCCCCGTCAAGTTCGGCCCGGGTGCCGAGCGTCCGGTTCCACCGGAGGAGACGGCGCGGTTCGGCCAACAGTCCCAGCTTTCGATGGCGATCTACCCCAAGGTGGGCAGCCCGTGGATGTTCGGCCTGCACCAGTGCTCGCACCCGCGGGTCTGGACGGAGGAGGAGGAGAGGCTTCTGCAGGGGATCGGGCGACGCATCGGCGACGCGTTGAGCAGTCTGTTGACGCTGCGCGACCTGCGGGAAAGCGAGCAGCGCTTCCGCACCGTGGTGGAACAGGGCGCTGATGCCGTCTTCCTGAGCACAATGGAGGGCAGGGTTTTCGATGTGAACCAGCGGTCCTGTGAGAGCCTGGGCTACACCCGTGAGGAACTGCTGGGTATGACCTTGTCCGAGATCGATCTCGAGGTGGAAAGCGGCAGACACCGGGAACGCATCTGGGAAAAGCTGGTTCCGGGGCGCCGAATCACGTTCGAAGGACTGCATCGGCGCAAGGATGGCACCACTTTCCCCGTCGAGGTCAACGCCGTGCCGTTGGAGTTGGAGGGGCAGCGCGTGATGCTGGGTCTGGTCCGCGACATCAGCGAGCGCAAGCAGGCCGAGGACGCCCTGCGGGAGAGCGAGCAGCGCTTTCGCGCCCTGGTCGGGCAAGTCGCCGACGGCATCCTCCTGCACGACCTTGAAGGCCACATCGTCGAGGTGAACTCTCGCGTCTGCGAGACCCTCGGCTACACGCACGAGGAATTGCTGGGCATGACCGTTGCGGATGTCGACCCGACGTTCGTCGCCGGTGACCATCCGAAGGAACATTGGACGGCTCTGCCACTCAGGCGAGTAGTCTCCTTCGAGACACGTCACCGCCGCAAGGATGGCAGCATCTTCCCCGTCGAGGTGCGGCTCTGTCTCGTCGAAATGCACGGGCGCAGATTGATTCTCGCCTCCGTCCGCGACATCAGCGAGCGCAAGCGGGCCGAGGAGGAGACCGAGAGACTGGAGGCCCAGCTCCGACAGTCCCAGAAGATGGAGGCCGTAGGACAGCTTGCTGGGGGCGTGGCCCACGATTTCAACAACCTCCTCACCGTCATTCTCGGGAACGTCGAGTTAGCCAGGCGCGACTTGAGTAGCGGGTCGGCGCCGAACACCCGCCTGGCCGAAGCATTACGCCAGATTGAGCAGAGCGGTGAGTGGGCGGCGAAGCTCACCCGCCAGTTGCTGACCTTCGGGCGCCGGCAGGTGGTCCAGCCGCAGTTGCTCGACCTGAACGACACGCTCACCGGGATGGAGCAGATGCTGCGGCGGTTGATCACTGAGGACATCACCTTGGACTTCGCGCGGGCCCGCGAACTGCGGTGCGTTCTGGCCGACGCCAGCCAGATCGAGCAGGTGGTCATGAATCTCGTGGTCAACGCCCGCGACGCCATGCCGGACGGCGGCCGGCTCACGCTGGAGACTTCCAACGTCACCCTGGATGGCGAGTATCTGGCGTCGCATCCCGAGATGTGCTCAGGCGAGCACGTACTGCTGGCCGTGAGCGACACCGGTCAGGGAATAGACGCGGCCACGATGCCGCGCATCTTCGAGCCCTTCTTCACGACCAAGGCCGTGGGTGAGGGAACCGGTATGGGTCTGGCGACGGCCTACGGAATCGTCAGGCAGTTCGGCGGGCACATCAGCGTCGACAGCGACCCCGGGCACGGAACGACGTTCCGCGTGTACCTGCCGGTGGCCGAAGAATCCACCGAGCGAACACAGGTAGCCGCGGTCGAGGTCTCGCCTCCGACCGGATCCGAGACCATCCTGCTGTGCGAGGACGAGGGTCCGGTTCGCGAGCTCAGCGGTCGCATGCTGCAGTCCGCCGGGTACACGGTTCTCTTCGCCCGCAACGCGCATCATGCGCTTGAGCTTGCATCCGCGTACACCGGGTCCATTCATATGCTCGTCACCGACGTCGTCATGCCGGGAATGCACGGAAAAGCACTCGCCGACGAGCTGACCCGGCGCTTCGGCGACCTGAAGGTCCTGTTCATGTCGGGCTACACCTCGGACGTCATTGCCCATCACGGCGTGCTGGACGAGGGGGTCGAGTTCCTCAAAAAGCCCTTCAGTTGCGGCGCGCTGCTGCAGCGAGTCCGGCAGGTACTCGATCGGTCGCAGTCAGGAGGATAGGCCGGAGGAAACCGACTGAACCGGGGCTTGCGCACTCTGTGCTGTTGGGACGCTGCAAGAGTACGCCCCGTGAGCGCCCGGAAGGCCCGCGCTGCGGTCGATCTTGTGGGTCCCGGGTGGTTCGTTCGAGCCCACCGGGCGACCGGTGGGCCCCGACCGGAACGATCTAAATTCTTATAGCATCAAACTTTACGTAAAGGGCGAACGCAGGATTCGATTCTCCCTCTGGCCAGTCCCTCGTCGCCCGGGTGCGATCAAAAGGACGGGTTCAAACCGAATCCGGCCATCGGTTCGTTCGCTTCACCTGCGCGATCTGAGGGCATCGCCCCGGCGATCGGTTAAGACGCTTTAATGAAGATGTGCCGGACGGGCGCCCCACCGAAGGAGACTCGTTGGGAAGTGCTGTTACTTCCACGGCGCGTTCTTGACGATAGATGAACCGCCCAGGCCGGGGAGGGTCTACGAGAAGGGCATCCTGACGGCCACGCTCCTGGACATGACACGCAGCGGCCGAGACGTGCTGGCCGTTCGCTTCGACATGGACCGCCCGCTCGACGACCCGGGCATCCTCTTCATGCAATGGGACGGCGAGGTCTTCCGCCCGATCGACCTGGCCGCCATGCCCCTGGGCCAGACCGCGACGCTGGCCGACACGTCGGACGTCATGGGCAGTATGTGGTGAGGGATGCTCCGGGGTGGTCGTTACGTAGTACCGGGTCGGCGGCGTGTGTTATTTGGGCGCGCTCTACTCGACGGGCACCTCACTGCTGTGGACGGCTCGCACGCCGGCGCGTTGCATCTCCTCGACGGCCCGTTGCGCGTCGCCGGGCTGGAGCTCGACGGCTCGGCAGCCGTCCTCGATCAGAAAGGTGTTAAAACCGAGGGCGGCCGCGTCGAGCGCGGTGGCCCGTACGCAGTAATCGGTGGCCAGCCCCAGTATGTACACGTCGCTAGCACCCTGCTCTTTCAGGTATTCACCGAGTCCGCTGGAGCAGCGTCGGGCGTTGTCGTAGAAGCCGCTGTAACTGTCCACGTCGGGGGATGTTCCCGTAGGAAACTCGCGGGCCACGCGCGTCGTGTCCAGCCCGTCGGCGAACTCCGCGCCCGGGGTGTTCTGCACGCAGTGCACCGGCCACAGAATCTGGTCCAGCCCGCCGAGCTGGATCACGTCGCCCGGCTTCTTGCCCGGGTGGTTGGCCGCGAAGCTGCCGTGGTCCGACGGGTGCCAGTCGCGGGTGGCCACGACCAGGTCGAACCGGTCGGACACGCCGTTGGCCACGGGGATGACCTTATCGCCGTCGGCCACCGGCAATGCCCCGCCGGGCAGGAAGTCGTTCTGGATGTCCACGAGGATCAGAGCGTTCATTGGCCTGCCTCGCCCCTGTGTGTGGGCTCTGAGTGCCGTCGACGTGGCGGGCGTCAGTTCCCGGCGTCTCGGGCCTTCATGATCAACCTCGTTTTTCGGTCGTGCAACCCGCGCTCCAGACCGGCCGGATACCGGTGCGGGTTGACCAGCCGCCTGATGCCCGGATGCAGTCGGCCGAGCTGCTCGCGGGTGTGACGCCGGGCGTCCTCGACCGACGGCACGCGGTACACCACGTTGCCTCCGCGCAGGATCGGCACCAGCATATCGGTGAACGGCGTGTCGGACGGGATTCGCTTCCGCCGCGTGGCGTCGGCGGGATCGACGATGGTGCAGTCCGCCGCGACACCGTTGAGTTCGTCGTACACCATGTCGGCCACAAACTGCTTGCCGTCGTGGAAGCGGCGAATCTGGAGCATGCCCGGCGTTGTGGTCTTCACCATCTGCTCGGAGAGCTTGATCTTGTGTTGCCAGTCCCGGCCGGGTTTGCGCAGGGCGGTGAGCTTGTACACGCCGCCGAGCGCGGGGTCGTCGTACGCGGTGACGAGCTTGGTGCCCACGCCCCAGACGTCGATCCGCGCACCCTGCTGGTGCAGGCTCGCGATGAGGTGCTCGTCCAGATCGCCGCTGGCGACGATCTTGGCGCCGTCGAAGCCTGCGGCATCCAGAATCCTACGGGCCTCGATGCTCAGATAGGCCAGGTCGCCGGAATCCAGCCGCACGCCGCCCAGTTCGTAGCCCCTTTCCCGCAGCCGCTTACCGGCTTCGACAGCCCGCCGGACGCCGTCCAACGTATCGTACGTGTCCACCAGAAAGACGCAGTTGTTCGGCATGGCCTCGGCGTACGCCTCGAACGACTGCTCCTCGGTGTCGAAGGCCATCACCCAACTGTGGGCGTGCGTGCCTTTGACGGGGATGTCGAACAGCTTTCCGGCCAGAACGTTCGACGTCGCCGCGCAGCCGCCGATGTAGGCCGCCCGGGCGACCGCCAGGGCGCCGTCGATACCCTGTGCCCGGCGCAGGCCGAACTCCAGCACCGGCTCGTCGCCGGCGGCCTGGCAAACGCGTGCCGCCTTGGTCGCGATCAGCGTCTGGAAGTTGACCACGTTGAGCAGCCAGGACTCCAGAAGCTGAGATTCGATGAGCGGGCCGCGGACGCGCACCAGCGGCTGCTGCGGGAAGACCAGGGCGCCTTCGGGGAGGGCGTCCACGTCGCAGGAGAGCTTCAGGTCGCCCAGGCAGTCCAGGAACGCGGTCTCGAACAGGGGTTTGTCGTCGGCGCCGCGCAGGCCGGTCAGGTAGGACAGGTCGGATTCCTCGAACGAAAAGTGATTCAGGAGGTCAACGACGTACGCCAGACCGCAGGCCACGCAGTAGCCGCCGTTGAAGGGCAGGCTGCGGAAGAACAGATGGAAAACCGCTTCGTGGTCGGTCAGCCCCGACTTCCAATACCCGTGGGCCATGGTCAGCTCGTACAGGTCGGTGAGCAGAGCCAGCGGCGTACGATAGACGTGCGACGGCACACTCATGAGCCACCTCCGATACGCGTATAGTGTACGCGGTGGGCGGCGCAGGTCTAACCGGCCGGTCTGCGCGTCATTCCGGAAGCCTCGACGAAGTACCGCCGCAGGCCTCTCGGCAGGCTGGTCGTTACGTTCTGAGCGGCCGGCGCCGCCGGTTGATACGTGTGCCAGAAGAGGTGCGTCCTGTCGTGTAGTCGGTGCTCGCGGATATATCTCATCGCGCCGTCGAGCGCCTTGGCCGTATAGGTCACGTCCAGCTCGATCCGCTCGGTGGCCCGCATTTCCTGAATCAGGCGGACAGCTCCCTCGGTTGGCCTGGCGTAGCCCTGGCCGAGCGCCGTGCCCACCACATGCAGCGCCGACTTGTCGATACGCACGTCCGGCACGCTCGAGTCGTGCCGCCGCATGAAGCGGAGCACCCGCCGAGCCACGCTTGCCCACCGGCCGGGCGTGCAGTACCAGCGGTGAAAGGCCACGACGCCGACCAGTCGGGTTTGCAATCCGGCCAGCCTGCAGCCGACGGCGAGCCCGGCGGCCGTCCCCAGACTGCCCAGGGCCACGTAGAGATAATCCGGCTCCGGCAGGTCGCCGGCGTCGATCTGCTGTTTGAGTTCCAGCGCCGCGTTCACGTGGCCCAGACACGACAGCGGCGACGTGCCGCCGGACGGAGCGTAGTACGGCGGGCATTCGTCGCGCCAATGCCGGCGCTTCAGGAACTGCAGGGCCAGCCTCGGCGCCAGCAGGGCGTAGCCGGTGGGAACGTACTCCGCGTCGGCCTCGATGCCCAGCAACAGGTTCGATCGTACGTACGGGGCCGCCGGTTGGTGGACCACGACTCCGACGGTGTTCATCCCCAGCCGCCGGGCATGCCAGGCCGTGCGGCAGACGTGGTGACTGCCGGTCACCCCGAAGGTGACGATCGTTCCGGCGCCGCGTTGACGGGCGTCGGCCAGCAGGAATTCCAGGCCCCGGATCTTGTTACCGCCGCAAGCCCGGTGGCTAAGGTCCTCGCGCTTGATGTAGAACGCACGCAGACCCTTGGCCCGTGCGAAGCGCTGTGCACTGATGACCGGTGTGGGCCACTCGCCGATGGGCAGCCAGGGCACGACCTCGCCGAGACGCGGGTACGCCTGGAACAGCGGCAGCCCGCGGCTGGCAGGCTCGCTCAACATCGCTCGATCAGATGCTCGATGATGCGCTCGGTCAAGGCCGCGATGGTCATCGAGGGCGGCACGCCGGTCGGCGTCGGCACCATGCTCCCGTCCGCGATGTAGAGGCCCGGATAGCCGAACACCTCGCCGCAGGGATCGGCGACGCCGGCCTCCGGCGACTCGGCCATCACCGCTCCGCCCAGCGGGTGCACCGTGATGGGCCAGCGCTTGAACACGGCCGCCGGCGGCAGGATCAGCTTTCCGCCCGCGGCGGCGCCCAGCTCCCGCAGGAGAGCGATCGTTCGGGCGTGGAAAGCCGCATCCCGGCCCGGATCGTGCCGATGGGCCATCGCTCCACGCCGCCCCAACACCAGCCGCCCCGGATTGTCGCGGTATCCCATGGTCCCGAACGACCAGGTACAACGTTTCGCCGGGCCCAGACGCATGCCGCCGAACCATCGGGCCGGATTGAGCAGCCCGGTAAAGCTGCCGATGTCGAACGGCACCAGGCCCGTCTCCATCAGGTACAGCCGGTCGCGCCGCCAAAGATCCATCCAGGCGGTGACCGGCGGGCCGGCGTCGGGCGCCAGGTCGATCTCGGGTCCGATCAGCAGCCCTCCGAAGTCGCCGTTGGTGAAGAAGCGTTGCCCCAGCGCCTGACTCAACCGCGGCAGCGTCCCGAGCAGATCGCGGCATCTCAACAGCAGTCGCGGAGTGTTCAGTGCTCCGGCCGCGACGATCACGCGCCGGGCGCTCAGCGACCCGTCGCACCACTCGCCGTCTTGCAGTTGGCGAAAGTCCACCCGGTAACCGTCATCCCTCGGCGCGATCGCCAGCACCTCGTGAAGGGGGCGAATAACCGCGCCGCACGATTCGGCCGCCGGGAGGTAGGTCTGAGCGAGCGTTCGCTTTCGCGACGCCCGACCGCCCCGCAGCCAGGTGGCCGCTTCGCGATACACGCCGTCGGTGATCGGGCGCTCATCGAGGGCCCCGGCGTCGGTCGGCCAATCCATCGACAGCGGCAGGCGCGTCACCTCGGTGCCGATCCGCCGCCCGATGGCCTCCAGCGCTCGGGTCCGCGACAAGCCCAGCGGGATCTGCGTCGGTGCGATCATCGCTTCGACGCGGTCGTAGTAGGGGGCCAGCCTCTCGTGGCTCCATCCGGACGGCCAATGATCGTCGAAGATTTCGTGCGGCGCCCGGATGGTCACCGCGGTGTAGATGTTTGATCCGCCTCCGACGGCGCTGGCTGTCAGGGCGAGCAGTCCGCGGAGCCGGAGCAGTTCGAGCGGTCCCGGCCCCCGCTCGCCGTGGAACAGGGGGGCCTGGCCCGCGGCGATGTCCTCGTACACCTCCGGCGTCATCCGGCGCCCGCGTTCGAGGACGACCACGCGCATCCCGGCCTGGGCGGACCGCAGGGCGCAGACCGCCCCGCCGAAGCCTGACCCGATGACGATCAGATCGTAATCCGGTGCACCCATGACAGACCTGTTATACTCGCTGCCCGGCCGCCGTTCGAGCACGGACAGCCACCGGAGGATCACGCCGCAGCATGGTGATCGACGTCCATTGTCATGTCGGCTTCAGTAGCCGACGGGTTGACCCGGCGATCCCGCGCTTCTCGTTCGAGCGGGCCGGCGCGGTCGGCACACCGGGTTATGATAGCTACTTCTCGCCGCGATTTCTGAGACGCCCGGGCTGGTTCTTCGTGCGCCGCTGGCTGGGCATCAGTCCGAAGCTGGACCTCGGCCCGGACCTTGACGCACAGATCGAGGCGGCCAACGAGCGGCACTGGGCCCTGGCCAGCGGTGTGGACCGCCTGGTGCTGCTGGCCTTCGACGAGTACCACGACGACGCCGGCCGCCCGATCGGCGCCGCCCGGCGCGGTCAGCGGTTCGGCAGCGACCTGTATGCCTCCAACAGCCTCGTCCGTGCGATCTGCGCGACGCGCCCGGACCGATTCCTGTTCGGTGCGTCGATCCATCCTTACCGCGTGCAGGACGGGCGCAACGCGTGCGAACTGCTGGGGGAGCTGGCCGCGGCCGGCGCCGTGTTGATCAAGTGGCTGCCCATCCATCAGAACATCCGGGCCGACGACCCGCGCACCGTCGCGTTCCTGCGCCAGGCCGCCCGGCTCGGCCTGACCATGCTGATCCACTACGGCGGTGAGATGTCGCTGTCGCGTCAGCACCTCGAGTTTCAGAGCCCGGTGCCGTTGCTGGATGTGCTTCGCCGGCTTCGCGCGGAGGGGGCCATGCCCACGGTCATCGTCGCCCACGTGGCTACGCCGTCGTTCATCTGGCAGGGTGCGGCCGGCCACCGGGCGCTGGTCGATGCCATGTTGGGCGAATTCGCCGATGCCCCGTTGTACGCGGACCTTTCGGGGATGGCCGGCTTCGGGCGCCGGTTCTGGCTGCGGCGATTGGCCCGGCGCAGGGAGCTGCACCACAAGCTCGTTTGGGGCAGCGACTATCCCATCCCGGTGTTGCTGCGGTCGTTCCCGCGACTGGTCGATCGCCGGACGCGCCAGGAGATCGCGGGCTTGCCTTCCTGGATCGAGCAAAGCCGGCGTCTGGTCGAGGCGCTTGGCTTTGAAGAATGCGTTTTCACGCGGGCCGCCGAGATCCTCCGCGTCCGGTAGCGCTACTCTGCCGCGAATCGCGGACGCCGGCGGCATCCACCCGAGCTTTTCCGGATTCAACCGACTCCCGTAACATGGGGCCGGACGATCGGGGCAGGATACACCCGAATCCTCGCCGCCCGCCGTCAGGAGCCGTGTCGAATGTCGTCATTGCTGGCCGTCGATCTGGGGTTGAGAACCGGGTTGGCCCTCTATGGGCAGGACGGGCGGCTGGTGTGGTATCGGTCGCGGCACTTCGGCAGCGCGGCGCAGTTGCGGCAGCGAATGCACGGCCTGTTCGGCGAGCTGCCGGATCTGGTCTGTCTGGTGGTGGAGGGCGGCGGGCCGTTGGCCGACATCTGGGAGCGCGAGGCCCGGCGGCGGGACGTCGCCGTGCGCCGGATCAGCGCCGAGGACTGGCGGCAGGACTTGCTCTATCCGCGGGAACACCGCGACCGTCGCAAGGCCAAACACAGCGCGGACGACCTGGCGCGTCGGGTGATCGAATGGTCGGACGCGCCCCGGCCGACCTCGCTGCGGCACGATGCGGCCGAGGCGATCCTGATCGGCCTGTGGGGCGTGCTGGACCAGGGCTGGCTGGAGACGGTGCCGACCGAGGTCAGGCCTTAGCTCCCGTTCGCCCGGCCCGATTCCGGCGCTACGCGCTGTCGTCATTCTCGCTGCCACGCGACGGGTCGACGCGAATCACACCCCAGAACATCAACCCCGCCAAGGCCCAGCCGGCAACGAATCCGGCGGCCATGTTCAATGCGATGCACACCCCGGCCGTGCCGACCATCACGAAGGAATCCCGGCGTGTCGTCTGGTCCCGGCAGACCAGGGCCAGCTCGAGGCCGCCGAACAGCAGCAGTGTGCCCAGCACGGACTGGGGATACTGTTGCAGCCAGATCAGCAACGATCCGCCGAACAGCACAGCCAGGGCCATCTTCGCGATCCCCAGCATCACCACGCTGCCGCCGGTGCGGGCACCGAAGCGGTACTGGGCCGCCAGCCCGCCCGAGCCGTGGCACATCGGCATCGCCCCCAGCGGGCACAGGATCAGGTTCATCAGGCCCACCGAGAGCGCGGTTCGGCGCGGACCGGCCGGACGTTTTGGGAACAGGTCCACCGAAAGCACGCACACGGCAATCACCGAGTTCAACGTGGTCAACGGAATCTGCGGGATCGCCCCGCGGAGAATCCCCGTCCGCCAGTCGTCCCAGGCGGACAGATCGGGCAGTCTCCAGTTCATGCCCAGCCGCGTCTGGGACAGCAGCGACGGTTCGGAGGCCAGCAGGGCGACCAGCCCGATCGCGAACACGACCAGCGCCGCCGGGAACCGCGCCGAGGAATACAGCACCAGCACCAGGACCACGCAGATGATCCCCAGCCCGATGCTGTCCCACCCGATGAGCGCCTCCGTACCGACGGCCATGCCCACGCCCTTGGTCAGCAGCTTCAGGCCCAGGGCCAGTTGCAGCCCACGAACCACGCTTTTGGGTATCACGCGATTGAGCCAGTCGATCAGGCCGGTGACGGCCAGCAGCAGGATCACCACTCCGGTGACGATGCCGGCCGCCAGGATTTGCGACTCGTTCAGCTCTTCGCTGATGGCGACGGCCGCGATCGCCTTCATGGGCTGCACCGGCATCGGGATGCCGAACGCAATGCCCGTGACGACGTTCATCAGCCCCGCACAGAACAGGGCCGGCCCGAACTGCAACCCGCAACGGTTGACCAGGCCGACCAGAAACGGGATGAACACGCCCAGGTCGCCGAGCCCGCCGGCCAATTCCGAACGGTTGAATCGGAGCCTTGCTTGGGCCTGGTTTGATTCCGCGATGATTCGACCTCCACCAAACGCACACCTATCCGACACCGGCGCGCGGCGACAAGCGTACGGGCTTCCGGGCGGCATCGTCAACGCGTTGTGCTTGCGCCGGGCGGCCGTCACTTTTCCCTCGACCTGACGCGGCTATACTGATGAGGCTTGCTGTTTGGCGGCTGGAGGTGGCGGCATGAATGGGCTTTCCCATCTCGATGATGAAGGTCGGGCCCGGATGGTGGACGTGGGTCAGAAGGCTGTCACCTCTCGCCGGGCGGTGGCCGAGGCGATCCTGGTGACCGGCAAGGAGGTCATGACCGCCGTGCGGCAGGGGCAGACCCCGAAGGGCAACGTCTACGAGACGGCCCGGCTGGCCGGGATCATGGCCGCCAAACGCACGGCCGCGCTCATCCCCCTGTGTCATCCCCTTTCATTGGATCACGTTTCGGTGGATTTCGAGCCGGGCGACGATCGGATTCGCGTGGTCGCCACGGCATCGACCCGGGCCTCGACCGGTGTGGAGATGGAGGCCCTGACCGCGGCGGCCGTCGCCGGCCTGACCCTGTACGACATGCTCAAGGCCCTGAGCCGTTCGATGGTTCTGCAGCAGGTGCGGTTGTTGGCCAAGTCGGGCGGCGCTGCGGGCGATTACCGTGCATCCGATTGCGCCGGCGGGCAGGACGCTGCCTCATGACGTGATGGGACGCCGAGCGCGCCACGCGCCCGGTCTACGTCAGGATGCCGGCAATGCAGCCGGTCATCCAGCAGGCCATCGCACCGCCAAACATGGCCCGCAGACCGAGACGGGCCAGATCGGCCCGCCGCTCCGGGGCCATGCCGCCGATGCCCGCGATCTGAATGGCGATCGAACTCAGGTTGGCGAAGCCGCACAGGGAGTAGGTCGCCAGCCGAATCGTTCGCTCGTTGACGGCGCCCTCGCGAGCCAGGTCCGACAGGGACAGGTAGGCCACGAATTCGTTTGTCGCCATGGCCTTGCCCAGCAGCCCGCCGAAGAGCTGGCAGTCGCCCCGGTCCACGCCGATGATGTAGGCCACCGGTGCGAAGACCAGCCCCAGAAGTCCGCCCAGATCGAGCTGTTCCAGCCCCATCCATGCAACCAGCGGCTGGATCGGCCCCAGGCCTCCAACGTACAACAGCAGCCGGTCGATAATGGCGATTACCGCGATGAACGCGATCAGCATGGCCGCGACGTTGAGGGCCAGCTTGAGACCGTCCGAGGCCCCGACCGCCGCCGCGTGCACCACGTTGCGCGTCTTGCGTTCGACTTGAAGCCGTACGCTCCCGATCGTCTCGGGGACCTGGGTCTCGGGAACCATGATCTTGGCCACCACGAACGACGCCGGCGCGGACATCAACATGGCCGTCAGGAAGTGCCGGGCGACCTCGACCTGCTTGGCCGGATCGTCGCCGCCCAGGATAGCCACGTAGCTGGCCAGCACGCCCCCGGCGATGGTGGCGAAGCCGCCGACCATCAGGGCCATCAGCTCCGATTCCGTCATCCTGGGGATGTAGGGGCGAACCAGTAGCGGCGCCTCGGTCTGCCCCAGAAATACGTTGCCCGCCGCGGACAGGCTCTCCGCCCCGCTGACCCCCATCAGCTTCTGCATGACGCGGGCCACGATCCCGACCACGAACTGAAGCACGCCCAGGTGATAGCCCAGTGCAGACAGGGACGAGAACACAATGATCGACGGCAAAACCTTGGCCGCGAACACCACGCCCCAGCTGTCCTGCCGAATGTCCACCAGGTTGCCCAGAACGAACCTGGCGCCCTCATTCGTGCAGTCCAGAATCACCGTGACCACGGTGGCGATGCCGTTGAAGACGTCGCGCCCTACGTCAGTCTGGAGAACGAGCACGGCCAGAACCCATTGCAGGGCCATGCCCCCCAGCACCGTCCGCAGCGGGAACCGCCGGCGGTTCGTCGAGAGCACCCAGGCCAGGGCCAGCAACAGGGCGATACCCGCAATACCGCGGAGAGCCGTCATATCAATCCTGCTCGGGTGGGGGGCTTGCCAGCGGCTCGAAGCATCGCTGGCACCGGGGTTGGTACAGGTCCGCGCCGCCGACCATGGTCTGTGTCCCCACCGGCACCATGCGTTGAGAGTACCGCGCCTGGCCGCCGCAGACCCTGCACGGCGCGTACATGTGCAGCACCTCGTCGGCCATCTCCGCCAGTTGGGCCATCGGCACGAAGGGTCGGCCCCAGGCGTCGTATTCCAGGCCGACGACGAGCACGCGCCTGGCCGAGTCGGTCAGCCCGCGCACCACCTCGATCAGCGGGCGCCCGAAGAAGTGCCCTTCGTCGATGCCGATGGTGTCCAGTTCCCCGCTGCGCTCGACGATCTCGTCCGCACCCGCCACACGGGCGGCCGGAAAGCGGTCCTGCGTGTGTGTGATCAGGTGCTCGGGATCGTAGCGGTCGTCCATCCGGTGTTTGAACGCTCCGACGTGCCTGCCTTCGGTCTGAGCGTTGCGCAGACGGGCGATCAGACGCTCCGTCTTGCCGCTGAACATGGAGCCGGCGATGACCTCGATGCGTCCCTTCGCCTCTGCCGTCGCGTCCGACATTCGCTCGATCTGCCTGCTGGTCCAATGCCGGCCGTCAACGCGCCCAGGCGGCACGGCATCGGCAAGGTACGCGGCAGGGCAATCGGCCGCAAGCCGTCGTCAATCAGCGGAACAACCGGCCGGCACCACCACCGCGCCGGACGCCCGGGTCCGAGAAACCGGCCTTCGCGGGCTGCCCGGCCCCCTCCCGAGGCTGGTCGCAGGCCGGCGGAGCCGTCGAAACGCGTGCTTTATTCGATCCAGCCGGTCATGAGTCGCAAAGTCGCAGCCCGGCAGCGCCGATACATCCACGGACGGGCTCGCGCGAAGGGCGTCGCCGGGCCCATAACTCTGGTGCGGGGCGTCCGCCAAGGACCTATAATGTCGAGGCCGCCACGCCCGCCGAGGTGACACAGCCCATCATGGACCGACGCCGAGAAGTCCTCACCACGGGCCAAGTGGCCAGGATCTGCAACGTCGCGCCACGCACGGTCTCCAAATGGTTCGACAGCGGGCAGCTCCGCGGCTACCGCATCCCGGGCAGCAAGGATCGACGCATACCGGTCGCCTACCTCATCCGTTTCATGCGGGCCCACAGTATGCCCCTCAATGGGCTCGACGAGGGCCAGACCCACGTCCTGGTCGTGGACGGCGATACGGATCTGCTCAGCGTCCTGAGGGAATCCCTGGAGGCCGACGGGGCTTACAGCGTCTCCGCTGCGACGTCGGCCTTCGAGGCCGGAGTCATCGCCGGCCAGCACCTGCCGGAGATCATGGTAGTGGACGTGACCCTGCCCGACCTGATCCCGCGGCAGTTGGTCCACGCCCTGCGCGCTAACGAGGACCTGCGGGGCGTCAGGCTGATCGGCACCAGCGGGGGCATCACCGAGGGCCAGGGGCAGGCCTTGATGCAGGACGGGTTCGATAACTACCTGCGCAAGCCGTTCGAGATCCGCCAGTTGATCCAGGCCATCGAAGAGTTGGTGGCAGTCGTTTCCTGATTTGCTTCCCGGAATGAATGTCAGCCGCTGCGGTATGTGCCCGGGCGCTTCATGCTGCGACCGACCGCCGGCCGATCCGCGATCTCGCCCAGTCCAACAGGTCGGTCAACACGACCACGCCCACGAACCCCAGCATGGCAAGCCCCACCCACTGCAACGTGTTCATCGACCGGTTCCCCCACGAGTTGCCGGGTCGCGCCGGGCTCCTGAGGCCCACCTGAAGTAGCCCGCGGCCGGCCGTGCAACCCAATCGACCAGAAACGCGATGTGCCGTTCCGTTCGTACTATACGATACACGTCGCCGGCACGCCGGATGCACGCGGCCCGGCCCGCCGCCCGACTCCGACGGCGGGCCGATAATTTGAAGCGGCCTCAGCCCCCATCTACAATACGGCGATGCCCGGGCCGATCTACTTCGACAACAACGCCACGACCCGCCCCCTCGACGAGGTGGTCGAGGCCATGCTCCCCTTTCTACGCGACCGGTACGCCAATCCCTCCAGCGTGCATCAGTTCGGACAGGCCGTCCGCCACAAGGTCGAGTGCGCCCGCGAGCAGGTGGCGGGTCTGATCGGCGCCTCGCCCAAGGAGATCGTCTTTACCGCGGGCGGCACCGAAAGCATCAACCTGGCCATCCGCGGCACCCTCGCCGCGACCCCGGCCGGAACGCGTCTGGTCACCTCGGCCGTCGAGCACAGCGCCGTGCGCCGGCTCGGCGAGCAGTTGGCCCGCGAGGGAGTGGTCGTCGATGTTGTTGGCGTGGACGGCGAGGGCCGGCTGAATCTCGACGAGTTGGCCGACAAGCTGACCGACGACACCGCGCTGCTCTCGGTCATGTACGCCAACAACGAGACCGGCGTGATGTTCGACGTCGAGCCCATCGCCGCCCTGGCGACCGAGCGCGGCGTGCCGGTCCATCTCGACGCCGTCCAGGCCGTCGGCAAGGTGCCCATCGACCTGTCGAAGCTGCCCGTGCAATTGCTGAGCCTCTCCGGCCACAAGTTCCACGGGCCCAAAGGGGCGGGTGCCCTGTTCGTTCGTCGGCGGACCCGGATTCGCCCGTTGATCATCGGCGGGCGGCAGGAGCGCGACCTTCGCGGCGGCACGGAGAACGTACCCGCGATCATCGGTCTGGGCGCCGCGGCCCAGGCGGCGACACAAACGCTGGGCGAAACCGCCGATTACGTCGGCCGGCTGCGCGATCGCCTCGAACGCGGCACCTGCGACTCGGTGCCCACCGCCGGCGTCAACGGCCGGGGCGCCCCGCGCATCTACAACACGACGAACGTCGGCTTCCGCGACATCGAGGCCGAGGCCATCCTGCTGCTGCTCAGCGAGAGCGGCGTCTGTGCGTCGGCCGGGTCGGCCTGCAGCAGCGGGTCCCTCGAGCCGTCGCACGTGCTCCAGGCCATGAAGGTCGATCCTCGCCTCGCCCACGGCGCGGTGCGCTTCAGCCTGTCGCGATTCAACACCGAGGCCGAAGTGGACCGCGTCGTCGAGATGATGCCGGCCCTGCTCGACCGCCTGACCGTCCTGCACACCCGCTGACGGACTCCTCCATCGCCAACAACAGTGCGGGCCCGGGCGTGATTTCCGGCGCTTCTTCCGGAGGGGTTGCTACGCAATCACCCGCATCGCGTTCTCGACCAGGTGCTTGCGGGCCGCGTACTTGGGAAACAGGCCGTCCTCGATCATCTCGTACAGCCGGACCACCTGCGACGGGTGATAGTCCTTCCGAAGATACAGCCTGGCGTTCTCGACCGGCCATTGAGAGACGGCTTCGAGCCGACCATCGGCCAGTTCGCCGATCGCCTGGATCAGCTTCTCGATACCGGCCAGAATCGCCTTGCAGCCGACCGTGTGCGGCATGTCGTCGGCCGTGATCTCGGGGCGGGCGTGATGGACGATGGGTCCGCTGTCGATGCCCGCGTCGATCAGATGGATCGTCGCCCCGACGTACTCCGGCTCATCGTTCAGCAGTGGGTAGAAGTTGGTCGCGGTCCCGCGGTAATAGGGTGACAGGCCCAGGTGCAGATTGACCATTCGCCCGGTGTAGGCGTCCAGCAGCGGTGATTTGATCATCCCCGTCCCGTAGATCACCACGGCTTCGACGCCGTGCCGCTGCACGAACGCCAGCGTGTCGCCCGTGTTGAGCGTTCGCGGATCGACGGTGCAAACGCCGCATTCCCGCGAATCGGCCACCGGGTCCGCATTGTGGCCGAAGTGAATCTCCTCCTGGCGGCGCCGCTCCTCGAAATGATGTTTGACCGCGGCCGCAGTACGCGCGTCGATGGTCTCGGCCGCCGTGTCGGCCGGCACATAGCCCGTGTCCTGGTAGCAGACGGCCGTCACCTCGCAACGGGCCCGCAGAGCGTTCACCACGTGCCGGTGACGAACGTCGTTGCTGGTGAGAATCCCGATCCGCATACCACACACTCCACGATTCGGTCGGATTCTAACGGCGATGGACGGGGATGACAGGGGCGGCCCGCAGAGTCACGCGATCTGCGCCGCATACTCGGCCAGTTCGGCCTCGAAGTCGCGGAGCCTGATGCCGAACGCCGACTCCACCACGGTGTGATCGCAGACGCTGTCCTCCTGCGACATCTGAACCTGCGACCGGTTGAACTTGAACCGCTCCGCCACCAGCGGCGTCCTCATGACGGTGGCCGCCAGAAGCTCCGCCAGCCACACCGGCTGACCCACACACGGTTTCCACCGCCGGGCACCCGGTATGAGGCGCTTGCCGACGGCATACAGCTCCCTCCAGGTGTACGATCTGGGGCCGCCCAGCTCGTACGCCTTACCGATCGTCTCCGGCCGGTGCAGGGCCTCCACAAAACAGCGGGCCACGTCGCGCACCGACACCGGCTGGACGCGGTGCTTGCCCGATCCGAAGTACGGCATCACCGGCGGGACCAGTCCGCATGCCAGCGTCTTGAGCAGTTGCATGAACTCGCCGTCCGGCCCGTGGATAACGCTCGGCCGAAGGATGGTCTCCTCGATTTCGCGGATGTGCAGGTAGCGCTCCGCCGCCCATTTGCTGCGGTGGTACTTGGACACCGCTCCGGACCGCGCGCCCAGCGCCGACATGTGCACGAACCGCCGCACGTCCGCACCGACCGCCGCCCGGATGAGCGCCTTGGTCCCCTGCCGGTGGATGCGGTCGAACGTCTGCCAGCGCCCGACCTCGCGGATGATGCCCACCAGATGGATGATCGCATCGACGTCGGCCACGGCCTGCTGGATCACGGAGTCGTCGAACAGCGTGCCCCGCACCGAGGTGACGCGCCCGCAAATATCCTGGCCGAACAACTGCCGGAACTTCTCATCCGACCGGATCAGACACACCACCTCGTGTCCGCGATCCAACAGCTCGCGCAGCACGTACCGCCCGACGAAACCCGTCGTGCCGGTGAGAAAGACGCGCTTTGGCCTGGCCGTACCTGGCATCTCGCTCGCCCAAAACCCGGATGGCGTGATCCTGATGGTACCGCCACCCGCGCGTGCGGTAAACCTCCAACGTCACCGCACCGAATCCCACAATCGGTCTCAGCCCGCGCAACGGTGACCACAGCTTGCCATTTGCCCGCCCGCCGACAACAATACCGCCTCAGGATCGCGATGGTTCGAGGGCCCGGGAACCTACAGGCATCAATATGGGTATGCTCGACGGACGCAAGGGGCTGGTATTCGGCGTGGCCAACGACCGCAGCATCGCCTGGCACATCGCCCAGGCCCTGATGGCCGAGGGTGCCACCTGCGGCTTCGTCCATCTGCCCGGCGGCAAGAACCTGCACCGCGTCAACAAGGCCCTCGAATCCGGCGGAGTGACCGACGCCTGGCTCCATGCCTGCGATGCCTCGAAGGACGAGGACCTCGACGCCACCTTCGCCGCCGCCAGGGACCACTTCGACTCGATCGACTTCCTCATCCACTCCATCGCCTACGCCGACCGGCAGTACCTCCGCCCCGGCAAGTTCGTCGACACGCCGCGCGACGTGTTCGCCCAGGCGCTGGACATCTCCGCCTACACGCTCATCGCCATGGCCCGCCGCGCCAAGGAGATGATGCCGCGCGGCGGATCGATCGTGGGCATGAGCTACTACGGCAGTCAAAAGGTCGTCCCCGGCTACAACGTCATGGGCGTGGCCAAGGCCGCCCTCGAGGCCAACACCCGCTACCTGGCCGCCGAGCTCGGCCGACACGGCATCCGCGTCAACACCATCAGCGCCGGGCCGATCCGCACGCTCTCTTCCATGGCCGTCGGCGGCGTGGACGACATGTTCGATTGGGTCGAGCGAAAGGCCCCGCTCCAGCGCAACGTCGACGCCACCGAAGTCGGCCGCACCGCCCTCTACCTGGTCAGCGACCTCTCCAGCGGCGTCACCGGCGAGAACATCTACGTCGACTCCGGCTACAACGTAATCGGCTTCTAACCCCGCCTCCGACCGCTTAACGAGCCGCGAACTTCAGTTCGCGCGGCCTGTGCTGGCGTTTCCCGAGCCCCGAGCGGAACCCGTCCCGACGGCGTCGGGAGTTCGCGCGGCCTGTACCACCGTTTCCCG
>Ga0307379_10003691_pt1 | contig 22104 bp, 13 predicted proteins | sample UN2MG_FD_202237 | JGI IMG/M metagenome (GOLD analysis project Ga0307379, IMG submission 202237) | Soil microbial communities from Risofladan, Vaasa, Finland - UN-2 | ecosystem: Environmental > Terrestrial > Soil > Coastal area > Acid sulfate soil | place: Finland: Risofladan, Vaasa | collected... | reverse complement strand
TTCAGACGCCCAATTCACCCCCTGTCACGATGGCATTTTTGAACGTAACCTCATTATATTTGACTCAAAAGTTCAAACCGTTGTGAACATAGGCCCAAGGACCTCTCCTGAAACCTTCAGGTTCCAACATAATGCATGGCTTGATTTGGACAGATATCGAGAACCGTCGTTGCCTGTTCCGGAAACAGAAAGCATTTACCTCAGAGATACATCAATCGATCATAAAACTTTGACGGATGTAAAGTTTGAGTTATATGATGAACGTGTGAAAGGCATTGGGGCGCAGGCGTATAAGCGAGCCAGGTAATGTACTGGTCTCCCTGCCAGCCTTCTTGCTGTTTCTTGCGGTGCGGTATATTGAATGTGTCCGAAGATTATTGAAATTGAAATTGAGATTGGATTCTGTTATGGTGGGACGTGAAGTTTGTAGGAGTGTTTCAGTGAAGTGTATACTGGAATTCCCGGTGCCAATCAATAACCTATCTCTTTTCATTTACGAGCCCTGACGACGTCCCCCAGAAACAGAAACAACGTATATCAGTTCAATTCGTATAGCCCCATTTCGTTGATTGGAATAGGTTCGAAAAGAAGCTGCTTAAACAGCTCTACGTTACCCAAAGACCTGCGTCCTGGTGCTATCTTTACCTCCACATCCTCAAGAGGCTGGTTAGTGACAGCATTGAGCGCTGTCTTCTGAATTTGACCATCGCGCAAAAAAGTATTGTAGCATCGGGCGATGATATTACGGCAAATAAAGTTCACATCAGCATTGACCTTGAGATCAGCCAACTCAGGATAGCGGTTCAAATAGGGAGGCTTGTTTGCCTGTGGAAGAAAACGCTCGATCGATTCGAGCCATCGCTTCTCGCTCCAGCGGCTGAAGCTAAGCCCTGCGAGACAATCGGTGAAGAGATTACCCTCAACTAGATTCTCCTTACCCCCATGGATTTGTACACCGCCGAAATGAACAGCACCACATCTCTCGAAAACATTCCCGTAAACAGCAACTCCGGAAATCATGTCGTCCAGTCGAACGCCGGCTGCACCATGTTCCGTACCACCTCGGATATCACTCCACCGATTCCAGCGAATCACGACCCCACGATACAGTGGATTGCCAAACATATCGAGCCCACCCTGGTCATCCGATTCCCGAACGACGTTCCGGATGATATTCAGTTCAATAAGATGATCATTACCCTCGATTCGCAAGGCCGAGGAAGGAATATTCTCAAACAGGTTGTGCGCAATCCGGTTGCCACAGCCGTCGAGACGAACCGCCGGAGCATAGGTACGCTTAAGGCGTGAAATGTCGAAGACCCTGCAATTCTCGACGAAGTGCTGGCCTAGGGTCAATGTCTGGCGGTCCCCGCCGGTGACGCGCATTCCGCCGCAACCGAGCGTGTGCATCGTACACCCGAAGATGCCATGACGCTGTCCACCCTCAACGATGATTGCATCACCTCCAAGCCGCTGTATTGTACAATTGTCCACCAAGCAATCAACGCCCCCACTAATATGAATCCCGTTGCCACGTCCCTCTTGTAGCGTCAATCCGCGAAGAATCACATGTTCGACATCAGTCATCGTGATAAAAGGTTGGTTGAACACGCTCAGGACCGTCTTTGCTTTCGATACCTCGATTCCCTCCGGGGCAAGCCAGTATGCTGTTGCTGTACGACGATCCAGATACCATTCTCCATCGGCGTCGAGTTCGCGAAACACATTCAGCGCATAATAGCGTTGGTCCTTTCGATATCCATATCTGGAATAGGGTTGTGATAATGTGAACGTTTGGGCATCCGGATCAATCGAAACTACTTTCTGAAATTCCTCGAACCAATCCCAGAACCAGTAGCCATAGAGACGCACATCCAGCTCATCTAGCCAGTGGCTCGGCCGGTTTTCGACATAGACAAATTTCCCGTCTCGACATCCTTCAATCCGGTTCCAGACCTTGAATGTGTCTTTGCCGAGGATGTCACCGGTCTTGACGAAGCCCTCGTTCGGCCAGCGGGCGAGTGTTTGGGGCTTACCATTAACGAACAGCTCAGGGCAACGACGTAGTGCCACAGCGTCCCCCAAATCCTCGATTCCTAGGGTCTTAAGGTCACTTTCCAGCACGCGGTCACGGATACGCACATCAAGCTTATCGCGCAGCTTGACATTTGATATTGGTCTCCATTCGGTGATTCGAACTCCCCCGTTAAAAATAGCTGTCTGGCCCGGTTCTACCTGATAGACAATTGGCATAGAAGCAGTGCCGGAATCCTCGGACGTAAGTCTCAGCGTTTGCTCCCATGGATACTCCCCACCACCAATTACAATCCGCACGCCTCCTCTGGGCAGGTCCCCTGCGTGTGATTGCTTTAACGACCGTACTGCATCGCGTGCCATTTCAAGAGTACGGAAGGGTTTCCTTTGTGACCCATCAGTAGTATCGTTGCCATTGGACGCTACATAAAACACCTTACCCGGCACAGGCAGCACAGGCAACTGCACACGGTAGGAAGCCGGGTCACGGGCAGGCAGCCCTTTTTGTATACGCTCTGTTTCCGTGATCCGTCTAAGAGCGATATCACGATGAAACCGCAGCAGGCTTGTATCAGCAGCCAGAAGTTCCCAGGCTACTATGGCTGCTGTAGTATCCATGCGGGCCAGTGCAACCTCCGCTAATCCGAACAGGGCCAAACCGCGAGCAAAGGACGGAGCGGACACGTCTTGGGAGATCGTTTCAAACCTCTGGGTAGCCACATCCAGTCGTTCCTCGGCAAAGGCCTTAGTCGCCGTGTCAACCGCTGGATAAGAGGATGAGAGCGAATCCTCAAATACCTCGCCCTGCGTGATGACAGCCATCGCAGAGGTAATCATCAGAACCTTCAGAATGTGTGATATAATTGCGGGTATTGGTCGCCGTTTCCTCATGAATTGAAATCCTCCAAATAAGCTACTTATTCAGTATTCAGCAAACCGGACTGGAAAGAATAAAATTTTTGAAACTGACCATTTCACAGTTCAGCAGCATAACACAAATTCTAATGACTTTTTGCAATACGCCCACAAAACTGACATTTGAATTCAGGATTTTTCACCATCGCCCTGAATTTATCGGCCTCGTGAACATGGAAATACTGGTCCGTCAAAGTACATAAATGCTCGCAGCGCACCTCGCTCTTACAACGTGAGTTAGGTAACTTGATTTCTTTTACCATGGTCGTTTCCTCCACACCTGTTTAATAGATCAATGTTCTCGAAAATTCGAGTATCTTGCTCCTGTTTCAGCACAGATTCAAATTTCACTTTTCTTTCCAATCTGAAATGCCTTTCCCACAAATTCGCCGATTCCGTGTTATTCCCGGAGTTCAGGATTGAAAACAAGCAAACGAATACAATTTGTTCTGACACACCATTATAAACTGGTAGGATTAAATTGAGAAGAAAGAAACCCTAGAATTGGTTCACGCTTAAGATATGTAAACCACCTCCCGGCTATCGCGAGTTGGGGTGGGGTGGCTGGGTATGGGGTGTTTTAAGGGAAATGTGATCGCAGAGTTTCTGTGCCATCACCTCTTTTTGTTGTTGCCAATCCTGCTCTGAGTTGTCACAATATTATCTGGCACATGCTTTTGAGAAATATGCAGTGATTCTGAAAGTTCAATTTCACAAGGAGGTACTAAAATGGCAGACAAGGAAGTTTTGGTAGTGGCAAGCAAGGTCAAGGCTTACGTTAAAAGCAAACAGATGCAGACATCATCTGATGCAATTACTGCTCTTAGTGACAAGGTTTGTGCAACGTTGGATGATGCCGTTGCAAGGGCCAAGGCAAACCGCCGCAGTACAGTTAAGCCGCAAGACTTGTAAGCATTAATTTTCTATTTTGAAAATAATCCGCATCAAGACGATCTTCGGCTATTTAGGATTACCGGCCCAAGTTTCTCTATCAAACCAGACACTGAAAACCGCAGGCCATGACTGTGGAACAGGTCACCTTTGGTGGGATTCGGGTCATAGGAAATAAAAGTCTAACAATATGATCCTTTTGAAATCCGAGGACGAGAGATACCAGGAACACAAGGAATACTAAACACACCAAATTGTGTTTGTCCGATGAAAATTAATAGAGAGGACATCCAATGAATCGCAGGCAATTCCTGTATACTTCGGTGATGTTCGTAACTGGTTGTGGCAATATTGTCCGCACAGAGCCAAATCGCCCTGAGAGTAACCTTCCGATTGTAGACACACATCAGCACTTATGGAATTTGCGTCAGTTTCGGCTACCTTGGCTCCGGCCTGGTGTAGAACTGACGAGGGATTACACGCTGGCCGACTATGAAGAGGCAGCTAATGGGCTCGGGATAACAAAAGCGATTTACATGGAGGTGGCTGTTGTACCCGAGCAGAAGCTGGCCGAGGCGGAACATGTCGTCAAGATATGTGAGGACAAAAGCAATCCCACCTGCGCGGCTGTGATTGGAGGATTGATTCTGGAAAACAGCTTTAGAGACTATATTCTGCAATTCAAAGGTAATCCTTATATCAAGGGCGTACGACACGGCCTGAATAACCCAACGCAACTGGGGGATAATCAGCTTATCCAAAACTTAAGGTTGCTCGGAACTTTGAATATGAGTTTTGATCTGCTGGTACCGCCCAGATTAATCGGTGAGGCAGCTAAGCTGGTTGAGCAATGTGGTGACACGCGGTTTATACTTGATCACTGTGGAAATGCTGATCCGCTGGCATTCGATCATAATTTAGATTGGGGCCGAGAGCCTCAGCATGATGCTGATCAGTGGAAACGTGATATTGACACACTGGCCAAACAGACGAACGTGATCTGTAAGATCAGCGGAATCATTGCCCGTGTGCCGAAGGGGAAGACCACGACCGAAGTGTTGTCACCGATTGTGACACATTGTCTGGGCACATTCGGGCCGGACCGAGTAGTTTTCGGCAGCGATTGGCCGGTCTGTACTCGTGGAGCGCCGCTGCGTGTATGGACGAATGTGCTCCATGAGATCGTACGAAGACGATCCTTTGAAGAAAAACGAAAACTCTTCTGGAAAAACGCACATGGTTTCTATGGCCTTTCATGAGTAGCTGAAGAGCAAAGTAATGTAATTCTCGTCGAAACGTTAGCTTAAGTAAGGCTGTTATGGTATAGTATGGGAGTAACAAAACTCCAACTTGGAGCGGATGTCCACAGACTATGGAGACTTTGAAAAGTTATTTTAAGGAAAAGAAAAATGTCAGAAAATCATCATACACAAGAAAGTAATAATTGCTCGTACAAAGGAAAAAGAACAGGTTGGATAGTCGCATGGAGCAGGAAGTATCCTTGGTTGATATGGCTGCTTCCTATCTTGGGGCTAGTATCACTGATTTGGTTCTTGATACGTGTCTTGCCCAAGCCATCACGTGCAACGTATCCCTGCCAACGATTGGCAGCACCACTTGCGAGCGGTTTTGTGGTGTGGATTACGGGGCTGATCGGTACAACTTTAGTATATCGTAGAGCCAGGTGCCTATTGCGAAAGTCGCGATATGTGCTTGCTGGATTCTGTGTTATTATGGCTGTCTCCATCATATGGGGTTCGCTTTGTGTAACAGACAGTAATCCGGTTAGTGCAGCACTGTTTACACCAACCGAACCGGTAAATAGCCCAATGGGCACTGCCAAAGGGATTCATCCGGGACGCGTCGTATGGATTCATGATCCCGATGCCACAAGTTGGGATGGCTCAAACGGAAATTGGTGGGATGACGATAATACCGACCAGAAAACAGTTGATTCAATGGTCTCCGAAGCTATTCAACAACTGACAGGCGAGTCAAGTGATTCTAAAGCCTGGGAGGCACTTTTCAGATACTTCAATAAGAGCAAGGGCTTTGGGGACGTGGGCTACCAAAAGGGAGAGAAGATCGCCGTCAAACTAAATATGAACCAGGAACGGGGAGGCGATTGGAGATCCGATGTCGGAAATCCGAGCCCTCATGTTGTTTATTCTTTTGTAGATCAACTCATAAATCAAGCGGGTGTGCCCGGCTCTGAAATCACCCTATTTGATGCCACAAGATATATCGGCGACCCCATATACAACAAGATCAGGAGCAATACCAATGATAATTTTCAAAGCGTCAAGTATATAGTCGCGCCTAAAAACGCGAACAATAGGCGTACTGCAGCCGTTTATGATACGAGCAATCCTCTTCATACCAAAGCAGGGACTGTTTATCTACCACAATGTGTAACGCAAGCAAAGTACCTGATCAATCTTGCGTTAATGAGAGCACACACTCTGTTTGGTGTGACGCTATGCGCAAAAAACCATTTCGGCACGACGTATTTTCCAAATGGTCGCGGCTGGACACCCAGCCCACTGCACGCCTATGGTAGTCGAAGAGATAGTATGGGCTCATACAATTGCCTAGTGAATCTAAATGGCCATAAACATCTGGATGGAAAAACACTTCTTTACATGATCGACGGATTGTATCCTGCTCGAAATCAGACCGGTAGCGTAATTAGGTTTGTGAGTTTTGACAATGACTGGTTTTCGAGCATACTGGTTTCACAAGACATGGTGGCCATCGATTCTGTTGGGTTAGACTTTCTACGAAATGAACAGGCCCTGAATCCGGTCGTTGTTGATGTTACTGGCAATCCAGATAACTATTTGCATGAGGCAGCATCAGCAAATAAACCACCTTCAGGAACAACCTATGATCCAGAAGGTGATGGGACAGTCCTGGAAAGTCTTGGTGTCCACGAGCACTGGAACAATCCAAAGGACAGGAAATACTCTCGCAACTTGGGAACTGGTAGTGGTATTGAATTGATAAAAAAGAAATGATTACAGACGGTTGTGTCATTGTAATCTAAAAATATTTAACTTCCGGAGTACAATCTTAGATTGCCCGACTGCAATATTTACGGTATATCATCAAACACAACGAGATCCACATCATTGCATCATCTTCCATAAGAATCCTGGAAAGTGTGCTTGCCAATTTACTACTAAGTTTTTTTTTGACGAAAAAGTAGATAATGTGATATAAATAACATTAGTGAAGCTTGTGCCTGCCCAGTCGGGCATCTGCGGCTTTGAGGTTACTAAGCGGGTGCAATTCTACTATATTATCAATAAAGGAGGAGTAAATATACAAAGCACAGAGTTAGCCGTAAGGGTGACTTTGTGCTTCGCAAAAGGAGGTATTAACATTTCAACGATAAATTCATATCCCGCTTTTGTGGGAATGAGTGTTTTTGTGTGTGGTCAAAAGGTGGTTATTTTAACTTTTTTGAAGGAGGATTATTATGTGTAGAAAATTGACCTATCTGATTTGCTTTGTTTTGCTACTGAGTCTGGTTGGTGATGTTCAAGCTGTTGACATGTGGTGGACGGATGCTGCCCCCGACAACTTCTGGAGCACGCCAACAAACTGGGACACCGGTAAACTCCCCACCTCTGCCGACCTGCTCAGACTCAATCTACTGCCCGGCCCGATTGTCGCGAATGAAGGTGCTGTGGCAATGTCCGTCCTCGTTGGATCTGATGGTAACACAGGTGCCCTAACAGTGGACGGTGGAACTCTTACGACATCAACCTGGCTACCATTGGGGCTTGGCGGGGCTGGTGACGGGACACTTAATATGATTAGTGGTACCCTCACTATTGGCAGTCCTAATGGCAATAACCTCTTCGTGGGACGCGACGGTATGGGCACTCTCAATATGACCGGTGGCTCTATTACTGCCGGGAATTTACAGATTCCACTGGATGCTGCAGGTACTGGTCATGTGAATCTGAATGGTGGAATTATCAGCACCAATAACTTTGGGATGCAAGCTTCTGGCGGCACGATAGACGTCACAGCCGGGACGCTGATTATACAAGGCAATTTTCTCTCGACCGTCCAGGGATACATTGATAGCGACTTGATTACCGCCTATGGAGGCAACGGTACGCTTCACTTGGATTATAACGTCACGAATGAAGTCGCAACCACGTTGACGGCCACCCACAATCTTCGTCCGAATCCTGCCGACGATGGTTTAGCATCCGCCGGCGAGGTGGAGTTGAGCTGGACGTTGCCCGATTCGCTTGTGCCCGGCCAGCCGGTACTGGTTGACGTTTACTTCGCCGACAACTTAAAGCTGCTGGAAGAGTTTACCAACCCGGCCGCCATCCAGGTGGTGAGTCAGCAGAACGTGACGTCCGTTGTCGTGCAGACTCAACCAAAGACGCGATACTACTGGGCCGTGGATACCTATATCGGCGATCCCAATGATCCGATTTTTGGGCCTATCTTTAGTTTCTTCGTTGATAATCTGCCTCCCGAAGTGGATGCAGGTGCAGATATAGTGACTTGGCTGGAAGATGGTCCCAGGACCGGGAATCTAGATGCGACGGTCACCGATGATGACGCGATAAAACCTTATACCGTGCAGTGGACAATAGTCAGTGAGCCCAATGAAGGAACTGCTGTTATCGCGACAGCGACAGCCGAGGACACGAGTATTACGCTGTCAGCCGTGGGCGAGTATGTTTTGCAGTTGGAGGCCTCTGACGGTGAATATGCCGGTTCGGATACCATCACGATCAACGTCTATAACGACAGTTGCGAAGCGGCCCAGTCGCTACCAGACTACGAACCTATCGTCGGGGATCTCAACGGCGACTGCCGGGTTGATGATGTTGATTTGGCATTGCTTCAGGAAAACTGGTTGAAGGATAATTCATTGACTGAAGAGTGGTTCAAGCTTGATTGACTGAGGTCGCTATCGGCTTGAGTTTATTTGGGCGTTTGAAATACGTTTCTAACGCCCTGACTCATATTTTCATGCTGGGAGGTATCATCATGAATAAACGAAAAGCATTAAGATAATGGAAGTAATTAGTTATTTGAGGCGATATACAATAAAACATTTTTCTCAGCTAAGACTTTGAGTCAGGTTTAGAGCAAAGTAATCGATGCCTATATCGAGTGAATTAGTACGGGCCCCGAGTTAGCGCACATCAACAGACCTTTAGCCAGCTGCGGTTCCTATGTTACCCACTAATAGCAGACATTTCCTATAAGATTTCATAAGCAGTGCTCATATACGGTCTTACATTTAAAATAACACAGTATGTTGATCCATCAATGCGACATATTGAACCTACCGTAATATTTGTTGAAGTTAAAATAAAATTACGTTATTATTAGATTTGAAGCTTGTAGGAGACTTTAAGAAAATAATTATTGTAAGACATCATTCAACATAATGCACATAGACTTATCCTAAAAGGAAAGGAGAAGAACATATCTTGTGTAAATCAAAAGGCTTTACGTTAATAGAGCTGCTGGTAGTTATTGCAATAATTGCAGTGCTGATGGCGATATTAATGCCGGCGTTGTACAGGGCCAGAGAACAGGGCAAACGAGCGGTTTACCTCAACAATCTCAAGCAACTGTCACTTGCATGGATTATGTATGCCGATTAAAACGATGGTAAAATCGTCAGCGCCCAAGCAGGTGTTACTAGCGGCAGTGTCGACAATCCGCCATATGAAATTCCCTGGGTCGGTAGGTGTTGGGCTGATGACTATGGGGCTGGTGGACAGATGCCCGAGGCACAACAAGTAGAAGCTATCAAAGACGGCTCGCTCTGGGAGTACGTTAAGGACATAGATCTTTATCGCTGCCCAACCGGTACTCGCAGAAAAATGTTGACGTATGCTGGTACGAATGCCGTCAATGGCAAGGAGCAAACCGGTACCGGGAAACTCGGTGTATTCCTCAAAAGGACAACAGATATCCAAGGTTCACACGCATTAAGAATCGTTTTCATTGATGAGGGCTGGGTAACTTCTGTTAGCTTCGCTGTCCATTACGTACTGGAGCAATGGTGGGACGACCCACCGGTACGACATGGAGATGGCATAACATTGTCTTTTGCGGACGGCCATGCTGAATACCATAAGTGGAGAGGGATTGACACCATAAAGATAGGCAGGGATCGCCAACGGGGACACCCTGGAAACCATTACTCACCGACAACTGATGCGGGAAAGATGGATTTGCACTACATTCAGAAAGGTTGTTGGGGCGGATTGGGCTACGAGCCAACCGTGTGGTACTAAGCTTACTCAGTTTTTCTACTATAATTGATATACTTCTTTCCCACCGTCTACTTAATCCGATTACACACTACAAATTTTCAAAAAATATCTGTATTTTCTCAAAAAATTGACATCTATTCGGACTTGATATAGGCAAAATCAACATTTGTGGTGACAAAATGGTGACAAGATGTCACCTGAAAATTGTGGTGTTTTTTAACTCCTGAAAGTGGTGACTCTTTGAAGGATTCTGGCATTTTGCAACTCACGAAAATGGGGGATTTTGGTGGTATCCATGCGTGATCCAGCACTCTCTCCTGGTCGGCTAGTGGGACAGATACTTTAGATTTCGGCGAGAAAGAAGTATAATATCCTTTGATATAAATCTATTGTATCAAAAGCTTGTGAGGAATCTAAATCGAAAGATGCAAAACATTCTGTAAAAGTTATCTTTATATAATACAGTAAAAAATGAATAAATGTACTCCTGTGTACCGTTATTACATCAGCAGAAGAGCCTGTTTTTGTATTATATGGACAACAAAAAGTGTTATAATAATGAGCGAATAATTATTATTGTAAGGCATAAAGGCTTACAAAATAAAAGTACCGATATGCCAATAGAAACATTTGTGTATTTTGGACTTATGGGCTGTAAGAAGTGAGGCTCAAATTGAAAGTTCAGTGTGAATTATGTCCAAAAATGTGTTTGATCGAGCCCGGTCAGAGCGGAGAGTGTCGGGTGAGAATCAATATCGATGGCGTACTGAGAACAGTAGTTTATGGATATCCCTGCTCAATCAATATTGATCCTGTAGAGAAAAAACCTCTTTACCACTTTTTGCCCGGTACGCCAATCCTCTCAATAGCAACTGTCGGCTGTAATCTACACTGCGAAAATTGCCAGAACTGGGAAATATCACAAGCCAATCCGGAGAATGGCAATATTTCTGCATACTCTTGTCCACCCGACAAACTCGTAGCACTTACGAGGCGTAATAATTGTCCTTCACTGGCATACACTTATACCGACCCGATTGTGTATTACGAATATACTTATGATACAGCGAAACTGGCCCGAGGTGCCGGCATCCGAAATGTTCTGGTAACGGCCGGATATATAAATGAGCAACCCTGGAAAAAACTGCTCGAACACATTGATGCAGCGAACATAGATTTGAAAGGAATTACAGATGATTTTTATCGTCGGGTCTGCTCGGCTACATTAAAACCAGTCCAGAATGCCTTGATACTTGCCAAAGCAAGTGGAATATTAGTTGAAGTTACTAACCTGATTATTCCAACGCTGAATGATAAATCCGAAGAAATACGTCAGCTTGCCCAGTGGATAAAATCAAATCTCGGTGGTGAGACACCACTTCATTTTTCAGGATTTTACCCTCGCTATAAAATGCGTCACTTGCCCCCGACCTCGTTAAAAACTTTAGAAACGGCCCGGCAAATTGCGATGAGTGAAGGACTGGACTATGTATATATAGGAAATCTCCTCAGCAGACAAGGTAGTAACACTTATTGTCCAAGCTGCAAGGGCATGCTCATCGAACGCAGTGGTTTTAATATCCTAACAAATCGGCTCAGGAACGGTTGTTGTCCGGATTGCAGCAAAGAAATTTATGGAGTCTGGAAATGACACGCAGGAAATTTATTAACAAATTGATAAAAACAGGTTCAGTCATTATCGCAGGCATTTCATGTTTAGCAAAAAATGCCAATCCACGCAAATTCGTACGAGCGATGCGGAGTAAAAAATATCCCGGTCGTGTGAAACCACTAAGGGACATTCCCAAGCAATGCAAATGGAGTGGTTAAAATGGATAAGAAATCGCATAAATGGCTTATATGGGTATTTCTGTCAGTTTTGGTTTTTGGGCTGGTCGGTGTCACTACTGTACTTTTAAGAAAATCACATATCGAAGAACCAACTCCAACAAAAGAAACAATACAGCTCAAAAAAGAAGAAGCCGTAAAGCTCCCGAAAACCGTCCTTAGTTCATCACTTGCCGGAACTTGGTATTCAGCCGACCCCGAAGCGCTTAATAAACAGTTAGGTAATTTCTTTCAAAAAGCCGATTCAAAGACAATAGAAAACGCTATCGCGCTCATTCTACCACACGCTGGATACGCGTGGTCTGGTCAGACAGCAGCCTATGGGCTCAAAACAATTAAGAAACAATACAAAAGAATAGTTGTCATTGGTCCAAGCCACAGAATCCAAATGGAAGATTTGCTAAGCGTTCCTCTAGTGACACATTACGAAACACCTCTGAGTCAAATACCGCTGGATGTTGAATTTATAAACAAGCTTCTGAAACATTCACTGTTTCAGAATGTCCCGCAGGTACATAAATATGAACACAGTGTTCAGATTGAGGTACCTCTGCTGCAGCATTATCAGGAGGACTTTAAGCTTGTCCCAATTGTTGCCGGTAGCTGTTCATTAGAGATAATTAACAAAGCCGGAGCTATCCTGAGAAGCCTGATTAATGAAGAAACCCTCGTCATTGCAAGTTCGGATTTTGTGCATTATGGCGCCAGCCACGGTTATGTTCCATTCACAGAAAACATACCCGAGCAAATTAAAAAAATCGATATGGGAGCATATGAATATATCGCCCGTTTGGACAATAAGGGATTTATTGATTACAGAAAGAGAACAGGGGCAACTATATGCGGTTACATGCCGATTGCAATATTACTTTCGATGTTGGGGCGGGACTGTAAAGCCGAGTTAATAAAATATGCAACCTCAGGGGAATCAACAGGAGATTATTCCAATTCTGTCAGTTATCTTTCTATCGTATTTTCTGGTGTATGGAAAAAAAATACGGAAGTCCTCCTACAGGAAAATAATAAGGAGTTAACAGAGGAAGATAAAAAACAGCTTCTGGCCTTAGCCCGCAAAACAATAATCTATGCCCTGCAAAATCGAAGAGTGCCGCAGGCATCGGATCTGGGTATTACAATTACCGATTCAATGAGAAAACCTCGCGCGGCATTTGTGACGCTCAAAAAGCATTCTCTATTGAGAGGCTGTATAGGTGATATATTTCCGCAGAGGCCTTTATACAGATCGATTATTGTAAATGCAATAAATGCCTGTTTCAATGACAGGCGTTTTCAACCCGTAGCAGAGGATGAGTGTGGAGATATTACAATCGAAATCTCCGCACTGACAACACCTGAACCTGTTACCTCTGCGGATAAAATTCGAATTGGAACAGATGGTGTCGTAATGAGCAAGGATGGTCATTCTGCTGTATATTTACCTCAGGTTGCACCGGAACAGGGTTGGGATATTAACCAGACGCTCACACAATTATCTTTGAAAGCACAGTTACCTGCCGATGCATGGAAAGAAGGTGCAAGCTTTCTGGTCTTCCAGGCAGTTGTTTTTGGGGAAAGTGAAGGGACTCAACTTCGCGGGAACTAACAATGAAATCCGCTCGCAGTTTGCTGATATTCAGTTACGGCCTTTTTACCATCGCCGCCCAAAGCCTGCTTTTTCGTGAGTTTGTAACCACCTTCGAAGGTAACGATATCAGCGTGGGCATCTTCTTTGCTTCATGGTTTCTATGGGTGGGTCTCGGTGCAACAGTTGTTTATAAAACGCGAATCATCACTGAAAAGTTACTTCAAAACGTAGAGTTTTTATTTTTATGTTATCTGCCTGCTTTTGCACTTCAATTGACACTAATTATTCAGGCCCGTGAACTTGCAGGGATAGAATCATATGAGTTATGGTCGGTGGGGGCCATCGTAGCAGTATCGATAATCGTAAATGCACCCGTCAGTATCATTACTGGAATGTTGTTTCCCATTATCTGCCGCTGGATTGAAAAAGACCAAAAATTACCTGTCTCAAAGGTTTACATTTTTGAGGCAGCGGGAAGTTTTGCCGGTGGACTGGGAGTAACCATTCTTTTAGGCCACGGTATAAGCCTGGTTAGGATATTTTTTATACTTGCACTTTTACTTTCGATATCAGCCGCCTTATCCCAATTTGAAGGAACAATTCAATATAGTAATCCGGCACTAAGAAAATATAGAAAATTAAAAGCACAGCTAATACTCCTAATCCCGATTTGTATTATTCTTTGCTTTTACACAAAAACAGATCAAACCTTGATGCATTTTTTCAGAGTTGTTAAATGGACAAAAGTACTGCCCGCCGAATCTTTTGCCGGCTCTTTCCAGACAGCCCAGGCAGAATATCTCTATGGCGTCTATCAAGACCAATGGGTAGTTATGCGTGAAGGCAGTGTTATTGAAACGTTACCCAATGAAAGCACTGCCGGTCGAATTGCTGCAATCGGTTTATGTCAAAAGCCTGACTCTAAAAAAGTGCTGGTCATAGGTTCAGGGCTTGGATTATGCCAGCAATTTCTGCGATTACCACAAATTCAAACAATAAGCTGGTCGCATTGTGATAATGAATATGTGCAGAATGTGAACAAAGACATCCCTCCGGAATTCGAAATTATCGATGACCGATTACTTCGGCCGGATGGTGATATTCGTTTATTGCTGGCAGAGGACAAACAAGCGTTTGACATAGTAATTTTAAATTTACCAGATGCGACTAATTCGGTCCTGAACCGATATTATACCCGAGAATTTTACCGCCAGATTAAATCGGCTCTGAAACCTGAGGGAATATTCCAGGTCCGCGTGGCAGGCGGGGAAAACATTATGGGTACAGAGCTTATTAATCTTGGGGCTTCGACTAAACTGACTCTCGAGCAGGTTTTTTCCAGGTTTGTTATAACGCCAGGTGAAGATACCTGGTTTATTGCATCTGACTCTGAGAATCTAACCGGCGACCCTGGCACTTTGCGAGACCGATTCGCAAGTATAGAAGGTGCCGGTAGTGTTTTTAATCCACAAGCTTTGCTATCTGTTTATTTACCGAAGCGTGCCGATGCAACTATAAAAAACTACTCAAGTGCTGATTTGCCGAAAGAATTTTTGGTAAACCGGGATTTAAGACCTTTAACTCATTTATACAGTTTGTTGCTTGCAGCAAAGCAATCAGGGGCAACAATTACAAAACTTATCAAACACCTGGTTCTGGCAGGTCCTTTAGCTTTTGTTATACCCGTATTAGTTTTTATCGTGCTACGAATTATTTATATCCTGAGAACAGATAAAAATGGTAACAAATCTGGTTTCGATAGCAGCTATATTGTTTTTTCCGCAGGCTGTGTATCCATCGGAGTGGTAATCGTTCTGATGTATCTGTATCAAACACGTTTCGGCTCGCTGTACCAGTACATCGGTGTTGTCTCATCTATGTTCATGGTTGGCCTTACCTTCGGTGCTGTTCTAATCAGATATTTATTGACCAATGATAGCAAAATTCAACCTGAGAAACTTTTATTTCTTGTAATTTTTGTGCATTCATCAATCATCGGCACAATTGCTTTTTGGCCAACCGAACAGTTGACACATTTGTCGTTCGGTATTGCTTTTATTTTATGTGGTTTATGCGCTGGCAGCTATTTCCCTATAGCTGCCAGGCAGTTGTCTGATATTGCTTTTGAAAACAGCAGGGTTGGTAGTAAACTCGAGACGGCAGACCACATTGGCGCCTCAGCAGGTGGATTGTTGACGAGTCTCGCTCTTGTACCGGTACTCGGAGCTCAGATAACACTGCTTGTATTTATTTTATTAATTCTTACAAATGTGCCTGCTGCTATTTTGAGAATCTACAAGCCGGAAAAGGTGTGTTCTTTTGATTTAATAGCTTTCAAGTTACGAAGGCTCGGATATATCTTCTTAGGTCTCGGTATATCGATCATTCTGACCTCAAACCTGCTCGCCAGTGCGGGCTCACGTCTGAGACCTGCACTGCCGCAACATTCGGCACAGGCACTTGCCAGCGGATTAACTATCGAGCAGAATTCAATGACCCTGCAGGACAGTGGACAGAAAATCGATTATTTCCGGGTCCGGGATGCAAATGATATACTAATCGGATATATCTTTAGCTCCGAGGACTTGGCACCAGAGGTTCGTGGTTTCGGGGGCAAGATAAATCTTGCAATTTATGCCAATGATAATAATGGCGAATTGATCGACTTTCATATAATACGGTCGAATGAAACACCTGCTTATCTGGAGCTTCTTGGCGAATGGCAAAAATCCTTAAATAAACGTCAACTCTTCCAGCCTGAGCCTTTTGCGGGTATTCACACTGTAACCGGGGCTACCGTAAGTTCCGAAGCCATTCTTTCGGCACTTCGAACATCGGGACACAGATTTTCCACACAGATTTTGGGCCAACCTATTGAAACGGGTCTAGTCGAAAAAACTCAACGAGTCTCTTATCTGCCAGATAAACAGTCAATTTATTTGATGGGAACTTGTATTCTTACTTTGTTGGTGATTTACCGAGGAGGATTCTGGAGCAGACTTTTTGTGCTCTGTCTTAATCTTGTTCTCGGCGGTGTCGTTTTGAACACGCAGTATTCCAGTGAGCAAATAGCGACTTTGCTTTTGGCGTATGCGCCGGCTATAAAATTAACCGGTGCTTTTTTGCTGGTTATTGGAGTGCCGCTCTTAGTTATTGTCTTCGGCAACATTTATTGTGGCTATATCTGTCCTTTTGGAGCGGCACAGGAACTGCTTGGCTACGTTTTGCCAGAAAGATTCAAGCAATCGATACATAAAGAATCAATGCAGAAAGCAAGGTTTGTTAAATACGCAGTTCTTCTTATTTTAATAATAGTGTTCTTTATTTGTAGAGACAAGACAACGCTGGCAGCAGATCCTCTCATCTCGATTTTCAATTTACGATTTTCAAATTATGCTTTTCAATCAACGATGTTTTTGATAGTGGCAACAGCGCTGATAGGTTCGATTTTCTATGGCCGCTTTTGGTGTCGATATTTGTGTCCGGCTGGGGCTTTTCTGTCATTGCTTAATCATATAGCAATACTAAAGCAATATCTGCCCACTAAAAGGTTTGGCAGGTGTGAGTTTGGCCTTACCGTCAAAGACAAAATGGACTGCATACAATGTGACAGGTGTCGATATACCAAAGCCTTACCCAAAGTAACGAGAGAACAAAAGTACAAGGGAACACAAGTACTCATACCTTGTGCCATCGCAATAGCAATATTTATATCGGCTGTGTCAATACACAGGTTTTTAGAAGTCATTCCTGTTGGCCAAGATTATTCCGCTATTTTAGCTCCTTCTGGAGGTCAGTCGAGGGATGTCGATATACAACGCGTCCAAACAATGATTGAGCAAAAAATGCTTTCAGACAAAGAAGCTGAATTTTATAAAAAACTCGAATAAGTTCAGTGTACTAATATATGGCACTTAACAGCCAAAACATTCAAAATCAATTAGAAAATCAAGGAATCAAAGTTTAAACCAAGTACTATAGGATCCACATTCTGATTAAAATCAAAGCATCGTATACTTAATCCGATTTCACACTGAAAATTCTCACAAAATATTTGTATTTTCGCAAAAAATTGACATTTATTCGGACTTGATATAGGCAAAATGAACATTTGTGGAGACATTATGGAGACACGATGTCACCTGAATATCGCGATGTTTTTCAGCTCCTGAAAATGAGGCTGTTTTAGTGGTGCCCTGTCGCTGTTCAACAGTTTCTGTTTACAGCACGGTGAGTTCGTGCACAGATTCCAGCGTGTGCGGATGGTCGGGCCGAGCTTCATCTGTCTTTCGTCACGCGCCTCGGTCAGGAGTTTCTCTGCATTATCGTCTGTCGTTGCCCTTACAAAATATTTGTAAGTAAAAGTATCGTCCCGATAATGAAAGCCACCTTAACCGTAAGTATTGACCTTATCATCTAATGATACTCAGCCTGTGATCTGATAATATATCCTCTTATTTGGTCCCGAGATAGTAGCTTGTCATGGCATAATGCCGGTTGGTATAGCCCATTGTGTGGTGACATATGTTATTGCGATATAGTGGATCCTGCATCAAACAAACACGGCGATCCGCAGCCGGTATGACGGTACTGTAAATGCGGAGTTCGCCACCTGTAACCGTCACAAGCTCTTCACGCCAATCGCCCTGGATGTCGGCGACCTGTTGTACGGAACCCACGATTTGATCGCCCTGAATGGGAACCAGGCCGCCGCTTTCCCACTTGGCAAGGCCCTTGCGGCTTACAAATTCACGCAACAGGTCGGCATTCCACCAGGCCATTAGTCCCTGCGGTGGGACATCCCCTTCCAGACGGATCCCCTTTGAAGTATAATAGAAACGCCCGCCCGCCAGCTCCAGTCCCGGATGGGCGGGATCAAAGTCGGCAGCCATACAACTGCCGAGTTCGTTGTCACGGTTGGACTCATCCGCACCGAAAAGAATCATTCCGGTCCGCACGTCAACAAGACAAGCACCGTTGCGAGGGTGCGGTTCTTCAATAATATACCAGATCTCCCACCCGGGATTATCGGGATCAATATCACCCATATAAGAACGGTCGCCGTGCCCCAGGCCGGTCCCCCACAGGGTCTTGCCGTCGTTGTCTATGGCAAGTGAGCCGTTGATGACCTCGTCACAGCCGTCTCCATCGATGTCACCGCTCTTGACGGTATGCTGACCCTGCCCCTGATACATAAAAGGTGCCCGTTCGTTGGTCCACCGCCAGACTTTTTCGAGCTTCTTGTTTTTAAGCACATAGGCATCAATCTTCATCATACCGTAGATGCCGCGAACCGCGAGAACGGCGGGAGTCTTGCCGTCCAGATAGGCCACAGCCATCATATGACGGCTGGCGCGGTTGCCCGTATTGTCACCCCAATCCTGGGCCTTGCCGAGTTCGATCCAACCAACCTTATCGATTAGCTCGCCCGTCTCGCCGTTATAGACGGCAAGGTACTCCGGAGCATCCAGGAGAAATCCGGTTTGGCCACTTGGGTACATATCTTCCCGGCTGGCGGCATAATCCGACGTTCTTACGCAAACCTCGGCCTTGTTGTCACCATCAAGGTCTCGGACGATCATCGGCGTCCACCAAACACCGTTGTCCACATTCCAGCCCAAATCTATCCGCCACATGAATTCGCCGGTCCTACCATTGTAGCCGTCGTACTGAACGGCACCGGAATTCGGGCTGATTCTGCCAGGATCCTTGCCCCGGCCGGAGGAATGTTTGACAACAAAATCGTACACGCCGTCACCGTTCAGATCTGCGATGCCGACCATACTTGCCCGAACATTATCCCTAAGTGGTAAAGATTTATATTGCTGTACCGGCGGATTTGCCGGAAGTGCCGCTCGTTCGGAAGCCGCCTTTTCCCGGCCATTAACAACCGGCTTAACATACCAGGCATTCGCCTGATTCAGCGGCGCATTTTCATCGACGAAATCGGTGGTCTTTGTCAAAGGTTGAGAATTTAATTTTACAGGTGCTTGCTCCGCAGTAGAACGATAAACATTAAAGGCGATGTTTTCAGGATCGGCTTTGAGCAATCGCCAGCCTAAATAAACCTTGCCTTCTCCCATCGATATAGCCAGCATGCCGCGATTGAGTTTTTCTTCGATCCGCTCTTCGGCCCAGCCCAATACCGCATCCGGATTATAGAGAGGATCCATCGCATAAAAATTCAGGTTCGGCGGTATCTCTTCCGTTGTCAGCTCTCGGAGCCCGCGTTCGTTATTCTCCGGCGGACGAGTACCTCCCTGTCCTGCGCGACCAACACGCATCCTTCGCTGGCCACGCCGCCCTGTTTGGTCATGTGCCAATACACTACAACTAAAAATACAAACCAATAACATGATGAATAAAACTCTACGGTTCATAGCTTCCTCCGAATATTGCTATCTGTAATCCGACATGTTATTTTGAACCAATATTCACCTTAAGGCAAATGCAAAATCCTGTTCCCATGAGTGTTTGCTATAATATCGTCGACCATATCAGATGCAGTCAATGTCACTATAGTCCGAGGGAATCACGGGATTAACGTATGTGCCGTCATCATGGTCGCCTCACACAGACCAGTGATCCTACTTCTCGGGCCTGTACACTGCCCAGGCAGATCCCCAAAAACATCTAAAACACAAAAGAAAGCTGATCATTTTCTTCATAACACGTAACTCAGGTGCCCAAATACTCACTACGCGTATGTCGCCCCAGATATCCTCAGGTGTTCTGAAAATAGTCTTAGGTCCTTGCCATGTTTTGAGATCCATGCTGGTATACGCACGCACACTGTTCCAGCCCATGCCGATCATGTAATAGGTTTTGGACGCCGCGTCCGGCAGAATACACACATCCCGCATCCGAATCTCAGACAGGTGGACAATTTCATTGGAATCCTGAGGCATTCTCCGTCTCTGTGCCCACACAGGCATGGCTATGACAAACGCTATAGCAAGGATAAAACTGACTTTAGAAGTGCTCATAGTTTTTTCTTTCATCTAAAGTTAAGGGCCAGAGTATATTTTCGATGGTGTGGTAAAGTCAAGTACTTTTCGGTGACGATTATTAAGACGGTCCATGATCTGCTCAAAAATATCGGTTCACGCACATTTTTCCCTTGAAGAAACAGAGGATAATCTGGTATAAATATAATTAGAGAGACATATTGCAGTGTAGTTTTTTTACATGATTATGCTGGAGCCCAGAGCGACAACAGAAGAAATAGATGTTTGTCGATTCTAACATCTTGTAATTGAATTCTTTGTACTTTCAGGATAGAGGAGGAGTTATCATATGGAGTGCAAAGTTATAGGGCAACTCTGGCATATTGCAGTTTAAACGATTTACACTTCAAAATATATCATATATGTTGAGTGAAGGAGGACTTTTATGTGTAAGCAGTTAATTTATCATATTATTTTTATTCCGGTTCTTGGTCTGATTATGACAAACACAGCCGGTGCTCAAGACCCAGGTCTCGTAGGCTGGTGGAAGTTCGATGAAGGTACCGGTTCTACAATAATCGACTCGAGCAGCTATGGTAACGATAGCAACATAACGAGCATTCCGCTGACATGGGTGGACGGCCGAATTAATAGTGCACTTCAATTTGACGGAATTGGTGACTATGTAGAGTTGATAGATGGACCGAGTCTGGACATTACGGATGTCATCACGATTACTATGTGGGTGAACACAAATAGTGCGACTAATGGTGTACCCAACGCCCTTGTAATGAAAGGTGAGTTTACGTATGGAATGAGGATCGACGATGCTAATAACTTGGAATTTTATATATATTCCGGAGGCTATCAAAGGGCTGAGGCTCCATTGACTGATTCCTTTAACGGCATTTGGCACCATCTGGCCGGTATCTATGATGGCAATGCACTCAGTTTGTATATTGATGGGGAATTAGAAGCCACAATTGATCATAGCGGGGCTATAAACGAAAATGATGATTATTTCGTTAACTTCGGGAGAAACAGCCAGGGTGACTCGGCTAATCGCTGGTGGTATGAAGGTTTAATGGATGATGTACGAATTTATAATCGAGTGCTTTCGCTTGAAGAGATTCGGAAGATGCTTTTGCCTGAATTGCCTTCTATGCCTATCCCTACAGATGGTGCAGGAGATATATGGAATGATGTGATTCTCGGATGGATCCCGGGTATATCTGCTCAGACACATGATGTGTATTTGGGAACGATTTTCGACGAGGTTAACGAAGCCAGCAGGAACAATCCGATGAACGTATTGGTCAGTCGAAACCAAAGCGATAACACTTATGATCCTGAGGGCTCTCTTGAATTCGACCAGACCTACTATTGGCGAGTTGATGAGGTTGAAGCCGATGGTGCTACGATACATATAGGCAAGATCTGGAGTTTTACAGTTCCTTTTGGTTTTCCCATTGAGCAGATAACAGCTACAGCTTCAAGCAGCGAAGAAGGTAAAGAACCTGAAAATACCGTGAACGGCTCAGGATTGGATAGCAGTGGTTTGTTACATGGTAAAAGAGGTAAAGAAAATATGTGGTTGAGCAGCAAAGATGGGCAG
>Ga0307379_10003688_pt1 | contig 22117 bp, 18 predicted proteins | sample UN2MG_FD_202237 | JGI IMG/M metagenome (GOLD analysis project Ga0307379, IMG submission 202237) | Soil microbial communities from Risofladan, Vaasa, Finland - UN-2 | ecosystem: Environmental > Terrestrial > Soil > Coastal area > Acid sulfate soil | place: Finland: Risofladan, Vaasa | collected... | reverse complement strand
TATCCGGGTGTCTTGTGCCAGCAGGAGCTCTATCCCCCGGAGCAGTGCTCCGCCTCCGGTCAGAACGATGCCGCGCTCCATGATGTCCGACGAAATCTCTGCCGGAGCGCCCTCCAGCGTCAACCGGATCGCCTCCACGATCCCGGCGACCGGCTCCGCGATCGCCTCGCGGATCTCCGGCGCGCTGATTTCGAGCGACCGCGGCAGCCCTGTCAGCAGATCCCGCCCGCCCGCCACCGCTATCAGGTCGCCATCTCTCTCAAACGGATACGCCGATCCGATCGCGAGCTTCACGTTCTCCGCCGTGGCCACGCCGATGGCCATGTTGTACTCGTGATGCAAGAAGGTGATGATCGCCTCGTCGATCTCATCCCCCGCGACCCGAATCGAGCGCCCGGCCACGATCCCGTTCAGCGCAATCATGGCCACCTCGGATGTGCCCCCGCCGATATCAACTACCATGTTTCCCGCCGCCTCCCACACCGGCAGCCCCGCCCCGATGGCGGCCGCCATCGGCTCCTCTATCAGAAACGCCTCCCGCGCTCCCGCGCGCAGGATCGCGTCCCGGACCGCGCGCCGCTCCACCTCGGTGACCCCCGAGGGAATGCCGATGACCGCTCGGGGATGCACCAGCGTCCGGCGCCGGTGCACGCGGTGGATGAAGTAGCGCAGCATCGCTTCGGAGATCTCGAAGTCGGCGATGACTCCGTCCTTCAGCGGGCGCACGGCCTCGATATTGGCGGGCGTGCGCCCCAACATCCGCTTCGCCTCCGCCCCCACCGCGAGGATCTGGCCGGTGGTGCGATCCACGGCGACAACAGACGGCTCGTTCAGCACGATCCCCCTACCGCGCACGTGCACGAGCGTGTTGGCGGTGCCCAGGTCGATCCCCATATCGCGGGAGTACCTCGACCAGATGTGCCGCCATATCATCGCCGGCCTCCCCCGCGGGGCGGGCCCGCGGGCAGGTCGCGCTCGAACTCGGCGAGCAGCTCCAACACTTTGGGCAGCGGCAGCCCGATCACGTTCGTGTAACAGCCCCTTACCGCGCGAATCAAGGCCGCGCCTGTGCCTTGGATGGCATAGGAGCCGGCCTTGTCCATGGGTTCTCCCGTGCTGACATACCAGTCTATCTGCTTCTTCGACAACCGGCGGAACGCCACCTCCGTCCGCTCGTAGTCGACCACCCGCCGCGAGCCCTTCACCAGCGCCACGCCGGTGTACACTCGGTGCCAGCGGCCGCTCAGCTTTCGCAGCATCCGCCGGGCCTCCCCCTCGTCGGCCGGCTTCCCGAGAACCTCCCCCTCGCAGACGACGATGGTATCGGCGGCGAGCACGAGCCCGCGCTCTCGACGGGTCACCGCGGACGCCTTCGCCAGGGCCGCCCGTCGGACGAGATCTGCGTACCGCCCTCCCCCCGCGGCGCTCAAACGCTCCTCTACGGCGGGAACCACGACCCGGAACGCTATCCCGGCCGCCCGAAGCAATTCCTGACGCCGAGGCGACTGAGAGGCCAGGATCAGCATCGCTAGAGCTGCCCCGGCCTCAGGGCGCGGACGACGACGATCAAACCCGTGAGGACCGCCGCGATCAGGCTCGCGGTCCCCAGGCCCACGTGTGTGGGGTGCTCTCCGACGACGAGGAACAGCGCCCCCGTGATCAGCAGTCCCACGGTCAGCAGGCTGAGCCCCAGCCGGTTGAGCACGCGGCCCATCCGACCCCACCGGCTGTCGATGTCCCTATCCTCGACCCTCACCCGCAGCCCCCCGTGCTCGATCAGGGAGAGCACTCGATCCAGGCGCGCCGGCAGCCGACTGAGGCGCCGGGCGGTGGCCTCGAGCGAGCGACTGGCGCGATCGGCCAGGGCAGAGGGCACCATCTCCCGGGCGCGCGCCTCCCGCAGCACCGGCTCGGCGAGGTCCCTGAAGTCGAAGTCTGGATCGAGATCCGTCGCCACCGCCTCCGCCATCAGAAGCGCCTTCGCCGTGAGCGGAAGCTCGGGCGGCACGCGGACGTTATTGGTCCAGAGCGCGCGCAGCGTCCGCATCAGCACCTCCCCCATCGGGAAGTCGCGCCTGGGCAGCAGCATGAACCGGCTCACGATTTGCGCCAGTTCGTTGCGCAGCGACTGGGGGTCGGTATCGGCGCCGACGGTGCCCAGCTCGGACATGGCTGTGACGAGCCCATCGACATCCTGTTCGTACACGCGCCGTACGGCCTCTCCCAGCAGCCGCCGCGTCCGCGGGTCCAGATACCCCATGATGCCAAAATCGAGGAGCACGATCGCGCCGTCGTCGCCGACGAGCATGTTCCCCTGGTGCGGGTCGCCGTGGAAGAACCCGTCCACGAATATCTGGCGGAGAATGGTTCGGCCGATCTCCTCGGCGGCGGCCTTGCGGTCCACCGCCGGCGCCGTCGTCGCGAGGCGGTCCGCGCGATGCCCGCGGACGCGCTCGGTCGTCAGCACCTCCCGCGTCGTCAGCTCCCAGACCACCCGGGGGATGCGCGCACGGACCTGCGCCGCCGCCAAGCTCTCCTCCAAGCGCCCCGCGTTGTAGGCCTCGATGGTGTAGGACATCTCGTCTTCCATCTGAGTGACGAACCGACGGACGAAACTCGGAAGGTTGTACCGCCTCAAGGCCTGGACCTGACGCGGCAGGAGTGCGGCGGCGTCGGAGAAGATCTGAAGATCGGTCTCCACGACCTTCCGCACCCCGGGGCGAAGCACCTTGACCGTCACCTCGCGCCCGTCCTTGAGGGTCGCCGCGTGCACCTGCCCGAGTGACGCGGAGGAGAGGGGATCGCGCTCGATCGTCGCAAACGCCTGCTCGATGGGCCGCCCCAGCTCCCGCTCGATGACCCCGCGCACCTCCGGGAAGGGAACGACCGGCCCTTCGTCCTGGAGATGGCGCAGCTCCGAAACGACCGCGGGCGGGAGCAGATCGCCCCGCGCGCCCAGGATCTGCCCCAGCTTGATGAACGTCGGGCCCAGCTCGGCCAGCGCCAGCCGGAGCCGGCGCGGCCCCGGCAAGTCCGCGTATTCCCTGGCCGGCCGTCGCCGCCGGCCCACGGGAAGCTGCCGCGAGAGGCCCAGCTGGTCGAAGACATACCCGAATCCGTAGTCGAAAACCAGGACCGAGACGATTTCACGAACGCGGCTGAGGTTGCGAAGCCCGATGCCGAGGTTCATAGGCTCTTTGTGGTACCAGGGCCTCTCTTACTGTTGCCGGCCGAGCCGGTGTTCCAATTCAGCGATTCTCCGCTCCAGCTCCTCGATCTGAGATCGCCGCGCAATGTCCGCCTTGCCGAGCGCTCGCTCCACGATCTCCACGACGAAGTCCTCCATCTTCTTCTTCTGGCCCTTCCCCTTCTCCAACATGTCGGAGACGAGCTTCCTGCCCTCCTCCCGGCTCACGTCTCCCTTCTTGACAAGGTCATCGACCACCTTGCTCGCCGATTCCTTCGTGAGAAGGGCCGCGCCGAGCCCCAGCTCCACCGTCTTCTCGAGCAGCTCACGCCAGGAAGTGATCTTCGTCTCACCATTCATGTTGCGATTCCTCCGATCTCTTTGATTGGTCACGTGCCCACGACACGCACGTCCCCACCGCAGAACTCACACCTGCCGCCTTTGACCGAAACGCGGGTCACGGACAATCCCTCGCGCGCCACCACCGTCTCCCCGCAGCTCGGGCACATCGTGTCCCCCCCGTTCCCGCCCCACACGTTGCCGACATACACGTAATCGAGCTTCTCCAACGCCATCTCCCGCGCCGCCAACAGCGTTTCCGCCGGTGTCGGCGGCTCCGTGAGCTTGTGATCCGGGTGGTAGCGGGAGAAGTGCAGCGGTATGTCCGTGCCGACGCCGGCGAGCCAGTCGATCAAGGCTCTGATGTCCTCCTCGCCGTCGTTCCAGTTCGGGATCACGAGATTGGTCACTTCCACCAGACAGCCCGCCTCCCGCGCCATCTCCACCGTGCGGCGGGGGGGCTCGGGCCGCCCGCGGCACAGCTCCCGGTAGAAGCTCTCCCCCATCGACTTGATGTCCACGTTCATCGCGTCGACATAGGGCAGCAGCTCCCGAAGCGGTTGCTCGTTCACGTACCCGTTCGTCACGAGCACATTATGCAGCCCCGCCTCTTTCGCCAGCTTCGCCGTCTCCAGAACGTACTCGTACCAGATGAACGGCTCGTTGTAGGTGTAGGCGATGCCGATGTTTCCCGGCTCACCAAGCGCCATCTGCACCGCCTCCTCCGTCGCCAGCCGCCGCGTCCCCGCCGTCCCCTGGGATATCGACCAGTTCTGGCAGAAAGCGCAGGCCAGATTGCACCCGACCGTGCCGAGGGAGAGAATGCTTGCGCCGGGGTGGAAATGGAAGAGAGGTTTCTTCTCTATCGGATCCCAGTGTACGGCCGACACGCGATTGTAGTTGTGGGTGCGGAGCACGCCGCGGACATTCTGTCGAACCCGGCACAGCCCGAACTGATCCTCGGCAATGCGACAGCCCTGGGGGCAGAGGAGACAGCGGACCCGCCCCCCCTCGCTCTCCTCCCAGTACCTCCCCTCCTTCAGTCCCAGCTCTGCCATCGCTTCACCTCGCCTCGCTTCATTCTATCGGTCCGCGCTCGGTAGGGCAAGGCTGAGACTGCCTGCTGTGGCACCCTTTGTCCGGCAAACCCGTCAACCTCTCGCGCGGACGCGAGGAACTTCCAATGCGGCGCGCACCGGGCGCTCAGTCCTCCAGCCCGACGTCTCCGAGGCTGACATAGGCGAGCGAGCCGGCGGCGTAGAGCAGCGCCAGCGCCGCCGCCACGATGCCGGAGTCGTTGAGGGCAAAGGCGGCGGCACAGCCGGCAAAGCAGGCGATCAGAGATGGCACGAGCCACCTCCGCTCTCGCGCCGCGGCCAGCACCCGCGGCGGCCTCGCCACCACCGCCACCCCGAGCACGCCGAGGGCGGCCGCGGCGGCGTCGGTCCACAACGAGACCCGCACCAGCCACCAGTTCATCGACAGCTTCCGCGCCAGCACCGCCCAGAGGGACTCCCACCCCCCGGTTCGAACGGCCGCCACCCAACGGCCGATGTGCGAGGCATCCGCCCCGCGCAAGAGGAAGTCGAGCGCGACGGCCGCGGCCACGAGCACCCCCGCCGCCATGAGGGCCCCGATAACCTCCGGCCATCCGGGCTCCTCTCGCCACAGGTAGAGGAGGAAGATCGCGGCCCCCACGCCGAAGGCCAGCGACATCCCCAGGTTCGCGCCGAAGCGCGGCACCGCGACCAGAGCCGCCAGAGCGAGCAGGACCAATCCAACGAGCGTCCGCTCCCCCGCGCCCGATCGCTCCCGGGGCCACAGCATCGAGGCCCCGCCCATGATGCCGGCCCCCAGCAGCACCCCCGCGTACTCGTTCCCAATGCCGTAGAACCGGGCGCCGGCCGCCGGCGAGTAGCTGAACGGCGACCAGTACAGCAGGTGCTGCCCGCGCACGAGATCATACGCCAGCAGCGCCGCCACAAGCAGCGCCGGGACCACGTGACCGGATCGCCCGCCCGTGAGCCCGCTACTCAGGAGCCCGATTGCCAGCGAAAGGCCGACGACGGCGAGCATCATCTCCGAGGTCGACAGCGGACGCAGCGCAACCAGCAGCATCGCCGCCGGCGCGGAGAGGAGAATCAACAAGGCCCCCCTCACCAGCAGACGGAGCGCCCGAGGGACACGCTCCCCCACCAGCAGAAAGAGAGCCGCGATCCAAAACACCACCGCGCTGGAGATAGGCACGGCCCTGAAGAGCTGCCGCCGGGCGCCCTCCAGCGCGTCGTGGCGGGCGGCGTCGGCCGCCACTTGCGCCAGCGCGCTTCGACCGTTCGGGGCCGGCGCCATCGGCCGGCCGATGATCTCCGGGGGGAGTTCTATCCCGAAGTGATCGAGAATCGTCGGCGCCACGTCTGTGTTGACGACGAGCCCCGGGCGCCGCGTGGAGGGAGAGGTCAGCAGCCCCGGCGACGCGCCCGGCTGTGAGAACATGATCGGCGTCAGGCCGGCGAACCTCTCCTCCGGCTGCGCCGCCCGCACCGTCGGCGTCAGCACGAGCGCCGCCCACTCCTCCCCCGGCAGAGACTCCAGCGCCCGGCCCAAGAGGCGATCGGCCCTCTCTATCGCCTGCTTTCGCGCCGCCTGGGCGGCCGTGGGCGTCATGTGCTCCACCTCCCCTTCCACCCGGGAGGTCTCACCGAGGTCGAGCACCACCACATCGGCCCAGGCCGCCGCCCCGCGGAAGGCTGACAGCACCGCGGCTGGACTGCCAGTTACCCGGTACGGCACCGACGGATCGGGGTGTACCAGATGCCCCCCGACGCTGCCCGTCTCCACCAATCCCTGCTCGTCCATGCCGATGCACACCAGCTCGCGGTGAATCGCCTTCAGCGTATCGGCATTCCCCACACAGGCGATGCGAATGCCCGATCGTCGAAGCTCCCCCCCCAGCAGCCCCAGCCGCAGCGGATAGTCCGCCTCCGCATTCTCCCGCAGCAGCTCCCCGATGCCGAGGTGGACGATGGCGTTGTCTCCCGCAGGCCACCCCGTGCGACCCTGATACACACGCGCGGCGGCCGCGCCGTCGACGACCTCCGTCGCCTGGAAGGCCTCCCCCTCCGCGCTGCAGCCCATCTCCGGATCCAAGCGCGAGGCCGCTCGCGACCCCGCGCCGATCGTCACGTACTCGCCTCCGAAGCCGCGCCCCGACCGCACGCACATCAGGCCCACCGCGCCCCCCTCGGCAAGTCCCCGCAGCGCCGGGGCCTCGACATCGCCGGAGACTAGATCGCCCCACATCACTTTGTCCAGCACGACGATGAGGAGTTTCTCGCCCGCCGTCCATCCAGACGTCGAAGCGCCCACGAGCGCCCAACACATGACCACCAGAATGACGGATATGCGCCGCACCATCACCCGCTCCCGGACTCGATTTCCTCCCGCACCAGATCCGCGTACACCGCTTTCGTCCGCTCCAGCATCTCCCCGATATCGAAGTGCGCGGCCGCTCGCTGGCGGCCCCGCTCCCCCATCTCCTCCGCCCGCGTCGGATCGCTCAGCAGCTCGACGATCGCCGCCGCCAGCGGGACGGGGTCTCCGGGCTTCACGAGGATGCCGGTTTGCCCGTCGGCCACGACTTCCGGCACGCCGCCCACCGCCGTCCCCACAACCGGCTTCCCCAGGGCCATCGCCTCCATCGCCGCCACCGAAGAACCCTCTGACAAGGAGGCCACGACGAGCACCTCCAGCGCCCGGATCAAATCTCGCGCCCAGTCCACCTGCCCCACCAAATGCAGGTGAGCTTCGAGCCCCAGCTCCGCCCGCAGCTCCCGCGCCTCCCCCATCAAGGGCCCGTCCCCGGCCAGCACGAACGTGACCGAAGGCCACGAATCGACCACGGCTCGCGCCGCGCGAATGAACTCCCGGACCCCCTTCTGCGGTGCGAGCCGCGCGACCATTCCGACCAGCCGCCCCTCCCCCGGCAGCCCCAGTTCCGCACGCACCGCGGCGACGTCGCGCCCCGGAGTCGCGTGCGTCTCGACGCCGTTGTAGATCGTCGTGCACTTGTCCAGGATATCCGGGTAGGCGAGGACCAGATCCCGACGAAGCGCCTCCGAGACCGTGATGACCCGGTGCGCGCGCTGAAGCGCAAGTCCCACCGCCCACCGATGCCCCGCTCTCTGCGGGACCATCGTGTCCGTCCCCGGCGGGTAGTTGTGCATCGTCACCACCAGTCGCGCAGCGCGCGCGATGGCACAGGCCGCGGCGCCGATCGTGCTGGCGCCGAAGGAGTGGGCATGAACAATCTGACCGTGGAAATCCGCTATCGCCTGCGCCAGGCGCACCGCCCTGACCGCCGTTCGCGAGGGCCCACCTCCCGCGCTGCACGTGATCCCGTACACCGGAAGATCGCGCTCGCCAGCCGCCGCCGCGATTCTGCCGCCCGGCTCGCAGGCTACTCCGACATGATAGCCGTCCCGATGAAGGCCCCGGAGAAGGCTGATCACGTGAGTCGCCAATCCCCCCTCCGCGGGAGGCGCGACCAGGAGCACCCGAGCCCTGCCGGCCGCTGCTCCCGCCTCGGACGATCTGGCGACTGCTTCCACGCGCTACCTCCTGCTCCCTTCGCGTCTGCTCGTCACCTTAGCCTCGTAGTCGGCGACCTCCTGCCTCCACCCCAGCCCGGCCGGAACCTCCATCGTGATGCAGTACCGATCCCACACCGCGCCGAACGGCATCGTCTTCAGCGACTCCGTCAAAGCCAGACGCGCGAAGGCGTCCCCCCGTTCCTCCGCCTCCTTCAGCCTTTCCCGCGGCTCCAGCAGCGCCAGCAGAAGCGCCTGCTGAGCCGCCCTCCCGCCGATCACCCAGGCGCCGACCCGATTCAGACTCGCATCGAAGAAGTCCAGCGAGAAATGCACCCGGTCGAGAGCATCGGCGCGAACGACCTCCTCCATCAACGCCATCGTGGCGTCGTCGAGGATGACCACGTGGTCGCTGTCCCATCGGACGCCTCGGCTCACGTGGATCAGCAGCCCGTGGAAGAACGGCAGCAGCGACGACACCTTGTCCGCGATCGACTCCGTCGGGTGGAAATGCCCCATGTCCAGGCAGACCATCATCCCCCGCGCCTGCGCGTACCCGAGATAGAAATCATACGACCCCACCACGAAGGCCTCGCTGCCGATCCCGAACAGCTTGCTCTCCACCGCGTCCTTCATCTCCGTCGGGCGGTAGCTCGTGGCGTATATCTCGTCCAAAGACTCCCTCAGCCTTTGCCGGCGCTCCCACCTGTCCGCCGGCCCTTCCTTCGAGCCGTCCGGCACCCAGAGATTGTGAAGGCACGGGCTGCCCAACTCCCGCCCCATCCAAGCGCTGATCGCCCGGGACCGTTTCACGTGCTCGATCCAGAACCTGTGGATAGCAGGATCGTAGTGGCTCAGCGTGAATCCCGACTCCGCCTTCGGATGAGAGAAGCAGGTGGCGTTGAAGTCGAGCTTCAGATCTTTCGCCTTCGCCCAATCGACCCACCCCCGATAGTGCGTCTCGTCGATCCCATCTCGGTCCACGACTGTCCCGCCGAACTCACCATACATTGCATGGATGTTCGCCCGATGCCGCCCCGGGATCAGGGAGAACGCCTTCTCCATGTCCATGCGCAGCTCGTCGACCGTGCGCGCCCTGCCCGGATGGCTCCCCGTCACCTCTATCCCGCCGCCGGACAAGGTCGCGTCGGGTCGCTCGAACCCGCCCACATCATCGCCCTGCCAGCAGTGGACCGAGAGGGGCACGGAGGCGAGCGTCGCCATCGCCTCCTCCGTATCCACGCCCAGCTCGGCGTACCGCTCCCTCGCCAGCTCATACGCGCGTTCGACACTCGTCCGGCTCACGGATCCACGCCTCCAGCCTCCCCCAACGCCTGTCGAAGCTCGCAGAACCGTTCGTACAGCCCCTCCCACGCTCCGGGCCGCTGCGGCTCGTAGCGCGTGACCGGAAACGACCGCCGCACCACTTCGCGTATTCCGTCTAGAGACCCCACCTGCCCGAGCGCCATCGCCTGCACGAGCAGGTTCCCGATGGCGGCCGCCTCCACCGGGCCACAGATCACCGGAAGGCCCGTCGCATCGGCCGTGAGCTGACTCAGCAGCTCGTTCCGCGTTCCGCCCCCCACAGCGTGGATTCGGCCGATCGTCCGCCGGCTTACCTGTCGAAGCTGATCCAGCACAAAGCGATACTTCAACGCGAGGCTCACGAGGATGCACCGCACGAACTCCCCCGGCGTCTCCGGCGGGCGCTGCCCCGTCCGCTCGCAGAACCCTCGGATCGCCGCCGGCATGTCGAGCGGGTTTAGGAAGGAGGCGTGGTCGGGCTCGACAAGCGAGTCGAAGTGCTCGGCCGAAGCGGCCATCCGCGTCAGCTCCTCGTAGCTGTAGAGCCGGTCCTTCCCCCAGGCCTTCCGGCATTGCTGGAGGAGCCACAGCCCCATCACATTCTTCAACACGCGAAACGTCCCGGCCGCTCCGCCTTCGTTCGTGAAGTTGCAGTCCAGCGACTCCTGGGTGATGATCGGCTCGCCGCTCTCCACTCCCATCAGCGACCACGTCCCCGAGCTGATGTAGGCCCAGTCTTCACCCTCCGCCGGCACCGCCGCCACCGCCGCGGCCGTGTCGTGCCCCGCCGTCGCGATCACCGGCACCTCCCCCAGCCCCGTTCTCCGCCCGATCTCCGGATCGAGTGAGCCGACAACCGTGCCGGGGTTCACCATCTCCTGCATCAAACCCGTCGAGATGCCCAGCGCATCGAACAGCTCCGTCTCCCACTTCCCCTCCACGGGATTATAGAGCTGCGAGGTGGAGGCTATCGTGAACTCCGTCCGCTTCTCGCCGCTGAGCAGATAGCTGAAGAGATCGGGCATGAAGAGCAGGTCGCTCGCCGCCTCCAGCAGCGGCGACCCATCCCGCACCATCGAATAGAGCTGGTACAGCGTATTGATGGGCATGAGCTGGACGCCCGTGAGTTCGTACACGCGCTCCCGCGGCAGCCGCTGGAAGAAACCCTCCATCGCTCCTTCGATGCGGCTGTCTCGGTAGGCATAGGGAAAGCCGAGCAGGCTGCCGTCCGCCGCCAGCAGCGCGAAGTCCACGCCCCAGGTGTCGATCCCAACGCCCTCCGGGCGGTCTGTCACCTCCGACGCGCAGATCTCCAGGCCCCTCTCGATCTCCTCGAGCAGCAGGATCACATCCCAGTGCAGGTGACCGCGCACGCTCGCGATGCCGTTGGAGAACCGGGACAGCTCCCGCACCTCCAGCCGGTCTCCGTCCAGCGAGCCGGCGACGGCGCGCCCGCTCTCCGCGCCCAGGTCGAAAGCCAGGAAGGCCTTGCCTGCCACCCTCACACCCCTCGTCGGTTGAAGACCCTGTCGATCTCCTCGAGCTGAGCCGCCGTGAGGCCGTCCGGCCGCAGCCCGGCGCTCTTGCACAGCAGGAATATCCGCGCCGACTTGTTCAGAGTATCGATCAGGTCGAACGCCTCCGAGGCGGTCTCGCCCACGGCCACCGCCCCGTGCTTTTCCCATATCGCGACCCTGTGTCCCCCCAGCGCCTCGGCCGTCGCGCCCGCCAGCGCCTCCGAGCCGGGGCGACGATAGGGAACCACCCCCGCCCCCTCGGGAATACAGATCTTCACCTCCGGATGCATCGACCACAGCACTCGATTGAGCGTCGTCTCGTCACAGTACTCGGCGATGTGCGTCAGTGCAATCAGCTCCGTCGGGTGAGTGTGCACCACCGCTCTCTCGGGTGCATCCCGCCGGCGCAGCGCCCCGTGAATCCTGAGATGTGAGGGAAGCTCCGAGGTCGGCAGGAATCCCGTATCCCCCTCCCCTCCCCACACCCGGCGGTAGGAGGCGCCGTCCCCCGAGATCCGCACCAGGCTCGCGTTCTGCATCGGCTCTGCGGCCAGGTTTCGCATCCTCGTCCCCGTCCCCGACACCAGCAAGCAGCGGCCGGCCAACTCCGGATAGCTCGACTCCAGCGCTGCGGACGAGCACTCGACCTGAAGCTCCCCCGAAAGGCGTTCAGTGACGTCCAGCGAGATGTTTCCCGCGTTCCGCTCCGCCCATCCCCGTTGCCACAGAAGCCCGGCCACCTCGCCGACTTCGTCGATCGACCGCGCCAGTTCGGGATTCAGCCAAAGCGCATTCCGCATGGAGACACCCCTCCGCGGCACCCGCCGGCCTCGCCCATGCGGCCGGCCGGGATCCCGGGAAAGCACTCGCTTCCGGCCCGGGATTATAACCCCGCCCGGCTGTGACGCGCAACCCCAGCAGAAGGGCGAGCCCATCGGGCTCGCCCTTCGATTGCATCGCGTTTCCCATCACATCAAAGCCCCGCGAATGCCGTGCGTCCTATGAGCTTTTGAACCTGCCGTAGCAGGTGGGTGCCGCGCTGATCGTCCGCGTGAATCCCGGCGAAACCGCCGGCACTCAACTTGGACGCCAGACTCTGGCTCCCGGTACAGAAGTGTTGGCTCAAAGCTACTAAGGACACCACGCACACCGCAGGGCAAATGGTCCGTGTCCACTCGAATGATAGCACACTTCACCGGCGGGAGCAACGCTGTTTGCCGCCAAAAGGCTCAGGCGGGACGACATAGGGCGATCCAGGCTGCGGCCACGCTGGTCGGGGCGGCCGGACTCGAACCGACAACCACCGGCACCCCATACCGGTGCGCTACCAAATTGCGCCACGCCCCGACCCGAACATGGGCAGAATCCCGCAGCCCCATTATAGCACGCCCCGAAGGGGTGTCAACGCGGCCCCGGCGCGGTCTCAACGGCCCGCTGACGCCCGAAGCTCAGCGCGCCGCCTTCCCGCTCACCTTCTCCTTCAGCTGCTTGCCGGGTCGGAAGTTGAGCGACCAGGAGGCAGCGATCCGGATCAGCTCCTGCGTCCGCGGATCGCGGCCGAGGCGCGCCTTCCGCCGCCGCGGCTCGAACGTGCCGAACCCCACTATCTGAACCTTCTCGTGCTTCTTGAGCGCGGCCGTCATCCGACCGAACACCGCCTCGACAACACCGGTGACTTCTTTCTTCTTCAGTCCGGTCGCCTCCGCCACCTCATCGATTAGATCGGCCTTCGTCACTCCGCCACCTCCCTGCCGATGTTCTAGGGATTCTCTTGCATTACGGTTACGACCGTAATGCAAGAGAATCTGCTGTGAGCCTCACGCCGTGCGCGGTAGACTTTCTTGCATTATGGGCGCTTCTAACCATAATGCAGGAAACTCTATGAGCTCCATCGCGCTCGGCGGCGAACCTTTCGTCCTTGCCGCGGGCAAGTCCTTCCGGCGATGAAATCAGAAAGGCGTTTTTGCGGAATCCGCCGGAGAGACCTCCTGCCGCGCTCGGTCGAGCGACTTCGCCGGCTCCAACGGCTGGCCAGCGGCCGCCGCGCCGCCGGCCGCATCATCGGCCTCCAGCGTTCGCTCCCAGATGACGTAATCCATCCCGTTCCAATACGGCGCGCGGAATCGATCCGTATAGGCGTATTCGATCGTCGGCTCGCCGTCCCCCCCGAGGATCACGACGAAGTCCGGCTTCCAGTGCCGCAGCATCGCCCCCAGGTTCCGGGCGCGTGCCCGCACGATCACCTCCGGGCAGGTCACGCCGCGAATGTCCAGGATCCGGCAGTCGGTGAAGTAGGCGATGCACCCCACCTCCGGCGCCGCGACCATGTCGCCGGGCTCGGCCAGCTCCGCCACCTTTCCGGCCAGCATGGGGTGAAACTGGGGATATGGGTTGTCGGGCAGCAGCAGCGGCTCGAGGCCGTTGTAGCTCACGAGCGCGTATCCGCCGACGGCCGCCAACGCAAGCACCGCGTAGCCCGGCGCCCGCGCCCGGCGGGGAAAGGCACGGGCAATCGCCTGAAGGCCCGATGCAAGCAGGATGAAGCCCACCCACAGCGGCGGGATGTAGTACCACATGAAGTCCGACGCGCCGGCCGCAGGCAGGGCCCAGTAGTACAGCGGCAACCACGCAACGAACGGCCGGAAGGCCGGAGCGCGCACCCACACGACAACGGCCCCGACCACGCACGCGCCGACGGCCGACCAGAAGACCGCCGTCGGCATACCGGCGAGAAACCATTGACGGAAGCTGTGCAGATTCATATCGCCGGAGGCCTCGACGGCCAACTTGGCTCTCAACGAGAAGGGTATCAGGTCGTGGAAGGTCCAGAGCGCGTAGACGGCCCACGGCAAGTACATGGCGACTGCCGCCAGCAGGTTCGGCCTCAGCATCTCGCGACGCGCCCGCCTGGTGAAGGTCCATCCCCCGAATACGACCAGCGCCAGCAGTATCATGTCCGGCCGGGTCAGCAGAAGGAGACCGAGCAGCACCCCCGGCCACCAGCGCCTGCGTCCCAGCAGAAGAACATAGGCGAGGGCGGCCGCCAGCGCCGTCACGAGGGCTGTTTCCATCCCTCCGGCGCGAAAGAACGTCGCCAAGCTCAGGGCCGCCATCGCGCCCGCCGGCAGGGCGGTGGCGAGCCCGCCGATAGCGGCGCCGACGAGGAAGACGAGCACCGCCGTCGCGCCGTGAAGAATCCACGTCAGCCACGGTGCCGCCACGTGCGGGGGGATGCCGGCGCGGGCGATGGCCGCCAGGATCAGGGTCCAGAGCGGCGTCGTGCTCCCGTAGGAGGGCGCGGCCCCCGGCGAGAATGTGAACCCCTCGCCGGCGGCCAATCGGCGCGCGTATTGATAGGTAATATAGGCGTCATCGCCCTGCTGCCAGAGGGTATCCACCCAGTGGGACAGAGCGAAGGCCGTGCAGAACAGCACCGCCGCAATCGCCGCGAGCAGCCACCGCGGTCTGTCCTCACGCACCCTTTGCTCCGTTTCGCCCCGCACCCGCGCGTCGCAGCCTCTTTCGCAGCTTCGACGGCGGCAGCGCGTTCAAGACATCCCCCGCCTCCAGCCATGCTCGCCGTGCCATCCCCAACCCGAACCGGATGAGGGACAGGCTTTCCGCCCGATGAGCGTCCGTGGCTATGATCAGTTTCACGCCCAATTCCTTGGCGCGCCTCGCGTGGGTGTCCCGCAGATCCAGTCGGCTCGGATCCGAGCTGATCTCCATCGCCACGCCCAGGCGCGCGGCCGCCGTCAGCACCGCCTCCAGGTCCACCGCATAGGGCTCTCGCTGCCCGATCAGCCGCCCGGTCGGGTGCCCGATGCAGTCCACCCACGGGTTCTCCATCGCCTTGATGATGCGCGCCGTCATCGCCTCCCGTTCCGTTTTCCATCCCGAGTGAACCGACGCCACGACGAAATCCAGCTCCGCCAGCACCTCATCGGGGTAGTCCAAGCTCCCATCGCGCTTGATATCGACCTCGGCTCCCTCCAGGATCGCGATGCCCGGCACCGCCTTCCGCGCCGCCTCGATCTCCTTCCGCCGCTGACGAAGCCGCTCCACCGTTAGCCCGTTGGCCACCGTCTGCGACCGTGAATGGTCCGTGATGGCAAGATAGCGATACCCGGCCTCCTTCGCCGCCCGTGCCATCTCCTCGATCGTGTTGTGTCCATCGCTCCAGTCGCTGTGAACGTGCAGATCGCCGGCGATGTCCCCCACCTCGACGAGCTCCGGAAGGCGGCCCTCCCGCGCCGTCTCTATCTCGCCCTGATCCTCTCGCATCTCGGGCGGAATGAGCGGAAGCTCCAGCGCCCCGTACATCTCCTCCTCGGTGCGCCCGCCGAGCCGTTCCTCCTTCTCGCCCTCCACCCGGAAGACTCCGTACTCGTTCAGCTTGATCTTCTTGCGGACCGCGAAATCGCGCAGCGCGACGTTGTGCTGCTTCGAGCCCGTGAAGTACTGCAGTGCGGCGCCGAACGACTCCGGCGGCACCACTCGGATGTCGGCCTGGATCCCCGCCGTCGTCACGATCGTGGACTTCGTGGGACCCCGCGCCACCACCTCGCTCACGAGCTGGAGGCTCACGAACCGTTCCATCACCGCTTCCGGGTCATCCGACGTCACGAGGATATCGATATCGCCGATGGTCTCCTTCATGCGTCGGAGGCTTCCCGCCGCCGCCATCTCCTCCACCGGCGCCCCCTCGCGGATCTGCCCCATGATGCTGTCCGCCATCTCCCAGGCGAGCCCCAGGTCGGTCCGCTTGCTGTACTCCCGCCTATGGGCGATGCCCCGCAGGATCTCCTGCTCCGTCTTCTCTCCCATCCCGGGCAGATCGCGCAGCCGTCCGGCTTGCGCCGCCTCCTCCAGTTCCTCGACGGTGAAGATGCCCTCTCGCGCTGTGAGCATCCTGACCTTCTTCGGTCCCAGGCCTGGGATGCGCAGCAGGTCGAACACCGTTGCCGGGATCTCCGCCAGGAGGTCCTGATGATAGCGGCACCTGCCCGTATCGAGCAGCTCTTCGATCTTCTCGGCGATGGATCTGCCCACCCCCGGCAGCGCCCGCAGCCCGCCCTTCTGCCCCCGCACCTGGTCCGCCCCCTGGGCGAGATTCGCCACCGCTTCCGCCGCCCTTTCGTAGGAACGACCTTTGAACGGATTCTCCCCCTTGATCTCGAGGAGGAGGGCTATCTCGGACAGCACCTCGGCTATCTGAGCGTTGTTCATGGCAGCTCCTCCCGCTTATCCCCCCGGCGTCAGAAAGGCGGCGCTTCGAAGCTGTCTCTCGAGCCGGAAGTCCACGAACCCCCTCATCAATCGGGCCAGCTCCTCCCGGGCGGCGGGCGCGAGACGTCGCTCCGCCACCGCCTCCGTCTCCAGCGCGCTCAGCTCCCTCAGCGCCCGCAGTCCGGCGGAGGAGAGCCGCACGCCGCCCTGCACCGGGAGACACTTTCCGCACAGAACTCCCCCCTGGCTCACCGAGAATCCTTGCCGCTCTCCGCCGAGGGTGGCGCCGCAGGAGACGCACGACTCCAGCTCCGGCCCGTAGCCCAGCCTCGCCATCAGCTTCAGCTCGAACGCCCGGATCAGCGTTGCCGGATCGGCGCCCGCGTCCATCGCCCCCAGTGTGGAGACGAGAAGCTCGAAGAGCGGCGCGTCCGAGAGATCCTCATCCGTGAGAGCGTCCAGCAGCTCGGCTGCATAGGAGGCGTGGACGTAGCGCGTCAGGTCGCGCCGGAGGTTGTAGTGGAAGTCGATCGCCCGAGCCTGTGTTGCGACCTCGAGAGAGCGGCCCGCTGCGAGCTGGACGCTCGCGTGCGAGAACAGCTGAAGGCTCCCCGCGAGCTTGCTGCGCAGCCGCTTCGTCCCCTTGGCCACGGCCGACAGTTTGCCCCGCTCACGGGTATAGAGCACGAGGATTCGATCCGCCTCACCCAGATCGCGCTGGCGGATCACAACAGCGGAAACGCGATATAGGCGCACCCGCCTCACGACGCACGACGCTCCTGCGGTCGCACCGCGGAGAAGACTATCGCAGCACTTCCTCCGTCACTGCTCCCTGCGACTGATCGTAGGCCTCCACGATGTTGACCCCCGTGCTCGTCCCGATGCGATTCGCCCCGGCGTTGATCAGCGCCGTCGCCTGCTCGATGGTCCGGATGCCCCCGGCCGCCTTCACCCCCATCTCCCGCCCCACCGCCTGGCGGATGTGCTTCACATCCTGGACGGTGACGCCTCGCGGCCCCCGGCCGGTGCAGGTCTTGATAAAGTCCGCCCGCACCGCCTTGGCGATGCGACACACTCGAGTCTGCTCGTCCCGCGTGGTGAGTCCGACCTCGATGATGACCTTTGTCAAAATATCATCGCCGTCCTCAGTGAGGCCGGCGAGATTCGAGGAGGTTACGACTTCTTCCAGATCACGCTGGACGGCCGTATAGTCGTGGGACTTGACCGCCCCGAGGTTGACCACGATATCGAGTTCCGTGGCCCCCGCGCTCATCGCTTGACGCGCCTCGTACACCTTAACGCTCGTGGGGACCGCCCCGAACGGATACGAGATCACGGTCCCCACTTTCGCATCTGAGCCGCGCAGCCTGCGCTCGGCCGTATGACACCAATACGGGAGCACCACCACGCACGCGAAATGATACTCCGTCGCTTCATCGCAATGCTGCAAGACGTCGTCTTCGGTGGCATCGGGACGCAGGATTGAGTGATCGATCATCTTCGCCAGGGCGATCCTCGAGAACATAACTCTCCCCTTCCTGCCTCTGCCTCTCAGGACCTCCAGATACGTTTTACCGCAGATCGAACTCCGTAACGCGTTGCTCTCTCGTCGCCGCCTTCAACTCATTCACGAACGCCGAAACCGCCTCGGTCAGTCCCGCCGCGCCTTGGTGCCGGTCGATCAACGACACCAGCGCACTGCCCACTACGGCCCCGTGCGCCACGCGACACACCTCCGCCACATGCTCCGGGCGAGAGATTCCGAATCCGACCGCAACTGGCATCGCGGTCTCCCGCCGGATACGAGATGCGAGGTGCGTCAAGTCCGAGGGAAGATCGGCTCGCGCGCCGGTCACTCCCATCCGCGAAACACAGTACACAAAACCACTCGCAAGAGCAACTACTTTTTTCACCCGCGCAACCGGGCTGTTCGGCGCCAGCAGAAAAACCGTATCCAACCCGTGTGCCCGCGCCACCTCGACCCACTCCGCCGATTCCTCCGGCGGCAGATCCGTGACGATGACGCCGTCCACTCCCGCCGCTGCGCTCTCCTCGACGAATCGGTCGAGGCCGAATTGGCAGATCGGATTATAGCACGTCATGAGCACGAGAGGGACCTCCCGCGCCTTCCGAAACGCGGCCGCCATTTCGAGAACGCCCCCCGGCGTCACGTTCTCCGCGAGCGCGCGCTGCGAGGCCGCCTGAATCGCCGGCCCGTCGGCGAGGGGATCGGAGAAGGGAATCCCCAGCTCGATGATGTCGGCGCCGCCGTCCGCGATCGCCTTCAGCACTTCCGCGCTCGTCTCCGGGTCCGGGTGTCCCGCAACCGTGAACACGATCAGCGCGCCCTCTTCCTCGCCGCGGAGCTTCTCGAAGCACGCTCCTATCCGGCTCATCGCTTCCGCTCCGCCAACAGGCGCTCCACTTCGGCCACGTCCTTGTCGCCCCGCCCTGACAGGTTGACGAGCACGATCGACTCCGAGGAAAGCTCCGCCGCCAGCTTGATCGCATGGGCCACGGCGTGCGAGCTCTCGAGCGCCGGCATGATGCCCTCCACGCGGGTAAGCACCTCGAAAGCGTCCATTGCCTCCTCGTCCGTCGCAGCCACATACTCGGCGCGACCCGACTCCTGCAGAAAGGCATGCTCCGGCCCCACGCCCGGGTAGTCCAGACCGGCGGCGACGGAGTGGGTCGCCCGAATCTGTCCCTCCGGCGTCTGCAAGATCTTGCTGCGCGCACCATGGAGCACTCCCTCGGTTCCAGCAGTCAGAGAGGCCGCGTGCTCGCCCGTCACCAGACCTCGACCCGCCGCCTCGACGCCCACCATGCGCACGTCGTCCTCGAGGAACGGGTGGAAGAGGCCGATCGCGTTGCTCCCGCCCCCAACGCAGGCCACCAGTGAGTCGGGCAGCCGTCCCTCCTGCTCCAGCATCTGCTCCCTCGCCTCTCGCCCGACCACGGACTGGAAATTCCGCACCATCGTCGGGTATGGGTGCGGCCCTGCCGCCGTGCCGAACAGGTAGTACGTCGTCTGCGCGGTCGCCATCCACACCCGGAAGGCCTCGTTGATCGCGTCCTTCAACGTCCGGCTGCCGGAGGTCACCTCGATCACCTTCGCCCCCAGCAGCCGCATCCGGTAGACGTTCAGCGCCTGCCGCCGGACGTCTTCCTCCCCCATGTACACATCGCATTCCATTCCGAAGAGCGCCGCCACCGTGGCCGTGGCCACGCCGTGCTGTCCCGCTCCCGTCTCCGCCATCAGCTTCGTCCGCCCCATCCTCCTGGCGAGCAGCGCCTGACCCACGGCGTTGTTGAGCTTGTGCGATCCCGTGTGGCAGAGATCCTCTCGCTTCAGATAGATCTTCGCCCCACCACATTTCTCGGTAAGCCGCGAGCAGAAGTAAAGCGGCGTCGGCCGCCCAACATAGTCCCGGAGCAGGACCTCCAGCTCGCTCTGGAACTGAGGGTCCCGGCGCGCCGCATCATAGGCCGCCGCCACCTCCAGCAGCGGAGCCATGATGGCCTCGGGAACGAAGATACCGCCGAACCGGCCGAAGTGAGTGTCATTGAGGGCCGCGGATTCCTGGGATCGCGACGGCATCTCAGCAGCCTTCCCGATCGGCCGCCCGCACCGCCGCGATGAACTGCGCCACCTTCTCCCGGTCTTTCCGGCCCGGAGCCGCCTCCACCCCGGTGCTCACGTCCACGCCGTACGGCCGCACAGAGGACACGACTTCGCCGACGTTCTCGGGCGTCAACCCGCCCGCCACGATCACGCGCCAGCCCTCCTTCACCAGACGGGCAGCCACCGCCGGATCGAACCGCCGTCCTGTTCCCCCTACCTGCCCTGCGACATAGGTGTCCAACAAAATCGCTCCCGCTTTCTTATAGCGGCCGGTGTTCGTCTCGTCAAGGGACGCGCCCACGCGGATCGCTTTGATCACTCGATAGGAAGCAAGGGATTTGATGTACTCCTCCCCCTCGTCTCCATGGAGCTGCGCCACCGTGCAGCCACTCACCTCCAATGCTCTCTTCACTTCGTCAACAGGCGCATCGACGAATACCCCGACCCCCGTGACGAACGGCCCCAGCTCCGCCATGATCTTGCCGGCCGCTTCCGGTGTGGTGCGCCGCGGGCTCTCCGCGAACACGAACCCGATGGCATCGGCCCCGCACTCCGCCGCCCGGTGCGCGTCCTCTCTGTTCGTGATCCCACATATCTTGATCCGCGTCATCTCGCTCCGAGCAGCTCCTCGATCTTCCGCGCCGGGTCCGGCGCCGACATCAACGCCTCGCCCACGAGCATCGCGTCGACACCCGCGCCGGCGAGCCGACGCACATCTTCCGCCGTGTGAATCCCACTCTCCGACACGATGGGGATTCCCTCCGGCACCCGCGGGCGCAGCTTGAGCGTCGTATCGACCGAGACCTCGAACGTCCTCAGGTTCCGGTTGTTGATCCCGACGATCTCCGCCCCGCTCTCCAGCGCCCGGTCCACTTCCGCCTCGTCGTGCACCTCCACCAGCGCCGCCTGCCCGCACCGCGCCGCCAGCTCTCGAAGCGACCGCAGGCGATCCACAGTCAGCGCCGCGGCGATCAGCAGCAGCCCGTCCGGCCCCTCCGGGCCGCAGGACTCCGCAAGCTGCACTTCGTCGATGATGAAGTCCTTGCGCAGGACGGGAAGCCCAATCGCCCCTCGTGCCGCCTCGAGGTCGTCGAGCGTCCCGCCGAAGAACCGTTCCTCCGTCAGCACGGACACAGCGGCCGCCCCCGCGCCCTCATACGCCCGCACCACGGCACAGGGTTGCGCCCCGGGCCGTATCTCCCCCCTAGAGGGCGACCGCCTCTTGAACTCCGCAATCAACGCAAGGCCCCCGCCGCCTCCACTTCGACGCCCTGCCGCCAAACCCTTGATCGCCCCCGCAAGATCTCGCCGAACGAGCGCCTTCATTGGTGGCAACCAGTGTTCATACTGCGCGCGCAGCCTCTCGATCTGCGACCTCTTGTGCTCCAGTATCTCGTCCAGGATCATCGCCGTCGCTCAGAACGCCTGAAGCTGCCGGAGCGTCCCCAGCGCCGCCCCGGAATCGATGGAGTTCACGGCCACCGGGACCGCCCCCGCCAGCGAGTCCGCCAGCCCCGCCGCCGCGATCGCCGCCGCCGCGTTCAGCACCACGATATCTCGCGCCGGGCCCTCCTCGCCCTCCAGAATGCGGACCACCAGCTTCGCGTTCTCCTCCGGCGTCCCTCCCTGGATGTCCTGCGGGCCGGCGGCCCGCTTCAGCCCGACCTCCTCCGGCACCAGATCGTAGCTGGTCAGCCCGCCCTCGCGAAGCTCCGTAATCCGCGTCGCCCCCAGCGTAGAGATCTCGTCCAGGCCGCCCTCGCCGTGCACCACGAACGCCCGCTTCGAGCCCAGGTTCTGCAGCACCCCCGCATGAAGCTCCGTCAGCTCGGGCGAGTACACGCCCAGCACCTGCGCCTCCGCCCCCGCCGGATTCGTGAGCGGCCCCAGCATGTTGAACATCGTCCGCAGGCCAAGCTCCCTCCGCACCGGCATGGCGTGCTTCATCGCCGGGTGGTAAGAGGGCGCGAACATGAACCCGAGCCCGATCTCGTCGATGCACCGCTCGGCTTCCTCCGGCGTCAGGTCGAACCGGATGTCGAGCGCCTCCAGCAGGTCCGCGCTCCCGCACTTGCTCGTCACGGACCGGTTCCCGTGCTTCGCAACGGCCGCCCCCGCGCCCGCCGTCACGAACGCCGCCGTAGTGGACACGTTGAACGTCTTGATGGCGTCCCCGCCGGTCCCACAGGTATCGACAAGCGGCCTGCGACTCGACTTCACCGCCCGCACGTGCTGTCGCATCACCCGGGCGAACTCCGTCACCTCCCCCACCGTCTCGCCCTTCATCCGCATCGCCACCAGAAAGGCCGAGATCTGCACCGGCGATGCC
>Ga0307379_10003685_pt1 | contig 22120 bp, 14 predicted proteins | sample UN2MG_FD_202237 | JGI IMG/M metagenome (GOLD analysis project Ga0307379, IMG submission 202237) | Soil microbial communities from Risofladan, Vaasa, Finland - UN-2 | ecosystem: Environmental > Terrestrial > Soil > Coastal area > Acid sulfate soil | place: Finland: Risofladan, Vaasa | collected... | reverse complement strand
CGTCCTCTGTAAAGAGGCTCATAAAATCCAGCGAGCCGTCAGGTGGGGGCAGGGGACCAAAGAAGATGAGTGGACGCTCGGAGAGATCGGGTTGGGGATAAGTCGTCGCGACTACTGTGGGTGTAGCAACCAACTCGGGCGTGGGTGTAGGCGGCGGGGCTGTGGGTAGGATCGGCGTCGGCGTCGGTGTTGCTGCCGGAGCACCGCACCCGGCTACCAACAGGACAACCAACGTTACCCCAATTACTGGTTGTGACAACTTCCAGTAGCCCAATTCACCCTCCTTTCGTAACGGCGATCTGCCGCCCAATGAGAGGCTCAGCGGCAGGTGATGTGCATAGATAACACGCCTCACCTGGTACTGCGATACAGAGCCTCCACTTCAGAAGGAGAGAGAGCACGACTGTAGAGCGCCACTTCGTCAATATATCCATCCCACCATCTCTGATCGTATGGTCGGGGCGAAAGGTTGACACCGATATACATGGGATGGCCGGGATTGGTGTTTGGAATGGGCCCCATTGGAAACTCGTTCTCAGCCACCTTCTCTCCATTGATATAGATCGCGTGCCGGTCCGTATCCGAGTCAAAAACGGCAACGATGTGGTGCCATTGGTTCAGCGCCGGAGCTTCAGCAGCACTGACTACCATCTGGGGCACACAGTTGTCAGTGTCTGCTACAAATAACACCGGCCCCTCTGTATACGCTCCCCCAATCCTCAGCGCAGCCCGCCCGCAATCCACTCCTGGAGCAAAAAAGACAACCGGGAGCTTCCCTGCGTGCTCATAGCTCCGCGCATAAAACCAACCCGCCAGCGTGAAACTTGACAATCCTTGAATGGAGGCCGACGACATGATATAGCTGTCTTGACCGTTGAATTCCAGGCCTCGCCCTGCTCTGCTTGGGCAGGCCGCACTGTGACAACAGGCAAGGTGTTCATACGGCGAACTATCTTGAAACAGCGTTGTCCCTGCCGGCTCATCAAAATGCAGGAGCAAGAGGGTAGCTGTCTCAAGTGGCGGAACTGGCGTGGGAGTCGGAACAGGCGACGGAACTTCGGTTACAATCTGCGTGGCTAGAACTACTTGCGTAACAGGAACAACTCGCGTGACCTCCACAATCGTCGGGACTACTATTTGAGTAACAGGAACAACTCGCGTAACCTCAACCGGCGGGGCTTGAACCACGCGCGTAACCTCCACAATCGTTGGGACTACCAGTTGAGTGACACGAACAACTCGCGTAACTTCAATCGGCCTGGCTGGGCCTACTTGGGTGACAGTACAGGCTAAGACAGATGTAGCCGCAAGACCTATCATCAACCATAGTGCCCTGTTGGTTTTCAGCAAGAAGCGCATATCAGCCTCCTGTGTACTGAATCTGAGTAAATCGCCTGACGATTGTCACGGGCACAGTATTCCGCCCGACCGATCTTCCCAGCACAACCGCCTTGTACGGGGTCAGATCGCCAACGTACTCCGCAGGCAGCACGTCGTAGGCACTCTGTCATGTCACTGCCCACTCTCTGCAAAGCACCTCGGCCTGCTCCAGGACGGTCCGGGTCGCCTTCTCCTGCTTGTCGGGCGGGTAGCCGTAACGGCGCAGAATATGCTTGACCAGGACGCGCATCTTGGCCCGCACGTTCTCACGCAATGTCCAGTCAATGGTCACATTGTTCCGCACCGTCCCAGCCAGCTCTTGCGCAGCGGAACAACCGTACCACCACCGGCACGGTGGGCTCCGGTCCGCCGCACAGTTCCCAGGCCAGCCGCTCAAGCGAAACGGTCTTGCCGGAGCCGGGCTCCCCCAGGACCAGGAGCCGCTTGGCAGTGTGGAGTAGTTGGAGGAAGTTCTCCCTCGGTCCCAGGCGCCCGGTCTGGTAGGGGGAGGCTTCGATGGGGAGCGTGGCCCCCTGTTCTTGGATGTAGAGCGACATTCCGCCCCAGCGGACGCGGGCTTCGGCTTCCAAGTTCTCCCGCAGGGCGGCTCGATGGCGGGCTATTGCTTCGGGAGAAGGAGAGAGAAGCGGAACAGCCCCCCCTTCCACCCCCCGCAGTGCCGCTTCCTCGGCCCTCTCTTTCCACTCACGCAGCGACTCAACCGTGTAGCGCAGCACATCGCTGTCTATCAGCTTGGCACAGTTCTGGCACAGCCAGATCCCGTTGCCCACGGCCCCACACTCTTCAGATAACAGGCTGGGGTCGTAACGCGGCCCGCCCTCCGAAGCCGCCGTGATGTGGGCTGCCACACCGATGTTGAGGGCCTTCGCGGGGTCCTCTTGTGGGCCGCTGGTCGGCTTCCCACAATCTGGGTTGGAGCAACAGTAGCCCACTCTGCGGGCGAGTATCTCTTTGGTCTTGGCGTCGAAATCGTCTCTCACGGGAACACGCTCCTTGCGGATGCGGTTGGAAAGGCACACGCCTTCACGTCGAGTCTACCTCCCCTCAATAATGGTTCGGATCATACCGCTTTGGGCACCCGTCCCCATCACCCGGTCGGTGCCGCCAGAACCAGGTCACCTCCCCGTCGCCGTTGCGCCGGCTGCGCTTCTCCACCTGGCCACCGCAGGCAGGGCAGGCCGCCGCTGCTGGAGCGTCGGGGCTGGCCGCCACCAGTCTGCCGTCTACCATCGCTTTCCGCATAGTCCGTCACCTTGATACAGGTTCCGTCAGTTCTTGCCCATCCACAGCACGGCGCCTTGCGTTGGGTGTGGTCACTGGCGCTCAGTGCCTGCTGGCCCATCCGGTCGAGCAGAGCCCGAGCGAATGTCCAGAGGGGGCACAGCCCCCTCTGGACTCCCCCCAGCAGCCAGCAGCCAGCAAGCAGCAGTCAGAAGGTCAGGATTCAGAAGACGGGAGAGCCAGGGACACCACCACCCGCAACCCCACAAAGCCGTCGAAGAGGTCAGGGATGTTCCAGTCGCGGTAGGCGCAGCGGGCGAGCCACTGATTGCCGCTCCACAACCCCCCACGCACCACACGCCGCTCGTCCCCAGGCTCCCACTCGGAGGTAGTCCACTCCCAGACATTGCCTGCCATATCCACGCACCCGTAGGGGCTGTCCCCCTGCGGCGAGTACTGACCCACCGGCGTGGTGTCGCCAAGGCCTGCCTCTTCCGAGTTGCAGTGGTCCTCTGTCCACTCACCCCACGGGTACTCCCGGCCATCCGTCCCCCGCGCTGCCTTCTCCCACTCTTCCTCGGTGGGCAAGCGCCCACCGGCCCACTTGGCGTAGGCTGTCGCATCGTTCCAGGTGACGTAGACCACGGGATGGTCGGCGATCTTCTTCGGCGGGGTCTTGCCGTTCCAGTGCCTTGGCGGTTCGTGGCCCGTCTCGGCCACGAAGCGGGCGTACTCGGCGTTTGTCACAGGGGCCTTGTCAATCCAGAATTCGGGCAGTTCGACCTCTCTCTTGTCGTCGCCATAGAGGAACTTGCCCGCCGGCACGCGCACCATTTCCTTGCCATCCTTGGGATTGCGCCAACGGTTTGACTCCAGGTGCAACTCGGCATAGCAGTAGGGGGTGTACACCAGGCCCAGTGGGTTGTTCTTCAACAGGAGCCTGTGTCGCAGTTCCTGGATGACAGGCGCGGCCGCGCGCCCTTGTGCGAACCCCTTGAGGAACTCCAGCCCCACCTCCTGGGCCAGCCGCTCATCCACGCTGGTCTCCGTGCCGACCACCCCCGCCGCCCCCGCCACTGTGAATTCCTGCAGGAAATCGGCGACCGATTCAGGGGAGAGACTCAGCGTGCCGCAACCATTGAGGAACACCAGCGGCACAAGGGGGGGCTGGCCTTTCTCCCACTTGCGGCGCAGTTTCCATTTATCGCGGATGTGATCGGGCATGATGTACTCCCCATCCCCAACGCTGAGCCACACCTCCTGGTCCGACTCGGATTGCCCTCCGTGGCAGTAGAAATAGTAAACGTGCAGGGGGGTGCTCGACAGCCCCTGCCCAATCGCCTGCAGCGTCCGGTCGGGCTGGAAGGACTGAAAAGTCCCCTCGCGGCTGACCCAATCCTGCAGCGCCTTCACGTGCGGCCCTACGGAAACCAGCCTCTGGCTGATACCCACGTGCAGCACCGGTTTCCCCTCGTACTCGATCACGCTATGAACCGAGGAAGGCCGGCGCTCCCTCTCACTCCCATCCTCATCCAGCTCGATACTTGCAGAAAGCGGCTGCTCCACCACGTGCTTGATGCCCCAGAAACCGAACACGCACACCACGTCTGTATCATGTTCGGGCGGGTTGTGGCTGCAGTCCAGGTGGGGGCACGCTGTCCGGCAGGCTGCATAATCTAGCGTATTGTCGGGCGTCACGTGACGCCGAAACTCGAGACAGACCTTGTTCGTGTTGCTGCGCACGAGCGGCATATCGTAGAGCACCGCCCAGGGGAAAATGTGCTTGCCCTTCAGGCGCACGATCTGGATCGTGGTAGGGTGTTCCAACCGCTGGCGCAGCGCATCCTCAAGGTGCTGCTTCTTCTCCCCGAACAGATCACGATGCCACTTTCTGCCCACGTGCGCCAGCCGGCGCAGGTCCGTTGTCAGCGTATCGTCCGTCCCCCAATTGGGCTCATCGCTCCGCTGATCCAGGCGATACCTCTCCGTTCCTTCCTCGAACATGATCTTGTTCAGCGCGCCCCGGAACGCCCTCAGCGCCTCCGTCATTTCGTCTCGCAGGTCGAACACGTTGTCCTTGAGCCTGGGCCCGCGCACGAATAGCGCGTGCGTCCCCGCGCTATCCTCGTTGAACGCGATGTTGAGTCCGCGCGGCTGCAGCCGTTCCAGGTCACCGAAGGTGGCGCTGAGCGTAGCCTCCACCTCCGACCAGTTGCCGCGCCCGTCCTCCGTCCGCCTGCCGCGGCCCACGTGCGCGTACAGCATGCGCGACTGCACCAGGTTGTTCTTGTAGTAGACGCACAGGCGAGTCTGCGCCAGCCCCAGCCGGTCGGGGGCCACCACCTGGAAATAGAGCCGCTCGCTAGGGCCATAGAGAGGCAGCCACAAAGGCTTCTGGTCCTCGACCAGGGTAAAATCCTGGCTAAAGAGCGCCACCCACAGCCGCCACCCTCCCTGGGTCTCGGCCAGTTCCCGATCCGGCAATTGCTGGTCAGGCCAGTGCACCTCGTCTACGGCGTGGCTCCCGGTACGATCGGAACGGATGTCCACGGCCACGTAATACGTGCGCCCGCGCCCCAGGCGGCTCCCTTGGGGGACGGGATCGTCACTGGTACTATCCTGTTTTGGGCGCGACCGGCTGAAATGGGTGTTGAGATAACGCACCTCCCGATGCGCACCCTCTGTCTCAACCTCGCGGCGCAACTTGGCCCTGACGCGCCCCGCATAGCTGCCAATCTCCGCCAGCTGGGCCTCCAGGCGCTCACGGGTGAGGAGGAGCTTCCCGCGCGCCTCGTGCAGTTGGAAGCGCAACCAGGCTCGTGCTCGCTCACCTTGCCCCTCGGCGGCCTGAGGGCCACGCGTGGAATCGGTCGGTGCGGGAGGGGGGCGCAAACGGTCTCGCCCCCGGCCCGTCCACTCTGCGACGTCGCGGTAGGCCAAGGGCAACTCCTCGATACGCCCCTCTCCCTCTACCGCCAGCATCTCGGCCGACTCCTGCTCGGCGCTGAGCGCCTCTCGCAATCGCGCGACGAAGGCACTGGCAGAAGGGAAGCGTTCGGTGGGTGCATTGGCCAGCATCTTGAGCAGCGCCGCCTCCACCGCCGCAGAGAGCCCGGGGCGTAGCAAGCGCGGCAGGGGCACCGACCCGCGCACATGGGCATACAGCGTAGCAAGGGTGTTGCCCGGAAAGGGCACCCGCCCCGTGAGCATCTGGTAGGCCACCACCCCCAGCGCATACCGGTCGGCGGCCGGACCAACCTCTCGCGCCCATTCCGGGACAGCCTGCTCGGGCGCCATGTACTCCGGCGAGCCCAGCAGCGTGCCCGCCGAGGTCAGGGCGGTGCTGGCGGCCAGCGCCTTCACCAGCCCAAAGTCGGTCAGCGTAGCCCGCACGCCACTCGCCGTCTCCTCCACCATCACGTTGCCCGGCTTGACGTCCCGGTGGACCACCCCCTGGGCGTGGGCGTAGTCGAGCGCCTCCGCCACCTGCTCCAGGATGAGCACCGCACGCTCCAGCAGCAGCGCCCCTTCCGCCTCCAAGAGGGCTTGCAGCGTGCGACCGGGCAGGTACTCCATAGCGATGTAGAGTTGGTCGTCGGCTTCCCCTGTCTCGTAGACGGTGACGATGTGGGGATGACGCAGGCGGGCGGCCGCACGCGCCTCCTGGCGGAAGCGCGCCGCGAAGCCCGGGTCGGCAGTCAAGTGGGGATAAAGCACCTTGACCGCCACCACGCGATCCAGTTCGACGTCGCGCGCCTTGTAGACCGTGGCAAACCCGCCGCGGCCGAGCTCCTCAATGATCTCGTACTTGCCGATGCGCGTTGGTTTCGTCGGCATTCTACGTCATCTCCCAATCTTGTGGCAAAGCGCGTATACTGGGCGGGGTTGCCCGCTTGTCTCCGATCCTCTCACTGGCGCTCGGTATCTGCTCACCAACCCAGGCAACCGCCCCGCCGATCACGACTAGTGTTCCGTCAAGGATCATTTTCCTAGTGGCAGAAGCCAATTTCCTGTACTGGGACTTGCGCAGTCGGTGCGCCAGACCACAAATATGGGGGTTGACAAGACAAGAATCCCCATAGATGGCCCAACAGCGATTCAACTGCGTAACTCCCACTGCGTGTTCTTACACAAGGTCACTGGGAATATGAAGCTTGACAAACCACTAGGTGCCCCTTCACGCCGCCTGCCATTGTGCCGACAATACCTCTGCCTGTTCTAGCACCGTCTGCGTCGCTCTCTTTTGCTTGTCGGGCGGGTAGCCGTATCTGCGCAGGACGCGCTTCACGAGCACGCGTAACCGGGCGCGGACATTCTCGCGCAGCGTCCAGTCAATAGTGACATTGTTGCGGACCGTCGAGACCAGCTCGCGTGCGATGGTGCGCAATGTCTCGTCGCCCAGCACCTTGACGGCACTGTCGTTTGTCTCCAGTGCATCGTAGAAGGCCAGTTCCTCCTCCGTCAGCCCGAGCGCCTCCCCGCGCCGGTCGGCCTCGCGCATCTCCTGGGCCAGCGCGATCAGTTCTTCGATGACCGCGGCGGCTTCGATAGCGCGGTTCTGGTAACGACGGATCGCGCTCTCCAGCATCTCGGCAAACGAGCGCGCCTGGACGATGTTCTTCTGCCTGCGGCTCCTGATCTCGCCTTCCAGCAACTTGCGCAGCGTCTCAACCGCCAGGTTGCGTTGGGGCAGCCCTCGAACTTCGGCCAGGAACTCGTCGGACAGGATCGAGATGTCCGGCTTCTTGAGCCCGGCAGCGGCAAAGATGTCAATCATCTGGTCCGAGGCCACCGCCCGCGACACAATCTGCCGGATGGCATAGTCCAGCTCGTCCGGCCTGCGCCCGTCGCCGGTCAGGCTCTTGGTCAGGACCGCTCTGACCGCCTGGAAAAAGGCGACCTCGTCGCGGATGGCCAGGGCCTGATCGTGCGGCACGGCCAGGGCAAACGCCTGGGAAAGCGCCGTGACCGCCGTGGCCAGCCGGTTCTTGCCGTCTTGTTGCTGGAGCACGTGCTCCTGGGCCGCCGGCAGCAGCGACAGGCGCGCCTGCGCATCCCCGGCCGTCCAGGCCGACCGGTCAAAGCCGTGGAAGAGGCCGCAGCAGACTTCGTATTTCTCGAGCATCACGGCGACCGCCTCGGCCTGGTCAATGGCCGTCTCCCCCTGTCCGCCGCTCTCGGTATAGGCAGTCAGCGCCTGGCGCAGCTCAACGGCCAGCCCCAGATAGTCCACCACCAGGCCGCCCGGCTTGTCCTTGAACACCCGGTTGACCCGCGCAATGGCCTGCATCAGCCCGTGGTCGCGCATCGGCTTGTCCACGTACATGGTGTGCAGGCAGGGGGCATCGAACCCGGTCAGCCACATATCGCGCACGATCACGACCTGGAACGGGTCTCGAGGGTCCTTGAAGCGCCGGGCCAGCTCTTCCCGGGCGGCCTTGGTGCGGATGTGCGGTTGCCAGGGAAGCGGATCGGAGGCCGAGCCGGTCATCACGATCTTGCACATGCCGGCCTCGTCGTCGGCGTGGTGCCAGTCGGGGCGCAGGGCGACGATGGCGTTGTAGAGATCCACGCAGATGCGCCGGCTCATGCACACCACCATCGCTTTGCCGTCCATCGCCTCCAGGCGGCGCTCAAAGTGATCTACCAGGTCCTGGGCGATCAACCTGACGCGCTTTTCCGCCCCGACGATGGCTTCCAGTTGCGCCCAGCGCGTCTTGAGCATCTCCTTCTGCTCGACCTCTTCGCCCTCGGTGGCCTCTTCAAATTCGGGGTCGATCCTGGGCCGCTCGGCCGCGTCCAGCTCCAGTTTGGCCATGCGGCCTTCGTAGTAGATCGGCACCGTGGCCCCATCATAGACCGCCTGCCGGATGTCGTAGACGCTGATATAGTCGCCAAACACGGCGCGGGTGTTCCGGTCGCTCTTCTCGATCGGCGTGCCGGTGAAGGCGATGAACGAGGCACGCGGCAGCGCGTCGTGCATGTGGCGGGCAAAGCCATCTATAAAGTCGTACTGGCTGCGGTGGGCTTCGTCGGCGATGACGACGATGTTGCGCCGGTCCGAGAGCAGGGGGTATTCGTGCTCGCCCGCGGCAGGAAAGAACTTGTGCACCGTGGTAAAGATCACGCCGCCCGAGCCGGTGTGCAGCAACTCGCGCAGGTGCGCCCGGCTCTCGGCCTGCACCGGCTGCTGGCGCAGCAGTTCGTGGCAGCGGCAGAAGGTGCCGTACAGTTGGTCGTCCAGGTCGTTGCGGTCGGTGATGACCACCAGCGTCGGGTTCTCCATGCCAGGGTGCAGCACCACCCGTCCGGCGTAAAAGGCCATGGTCAGGCTCTTGCCCGCCCCCTGCGTGTGCCACACCACGCCGACGCGGCGGTCGCCGGGTTGCGTGTCGCGCGCCGGTCCGGTCTGGTAAGTGCCTCTCAATTCGCCGGTGCGCGAGGGCTCATCTGCGGGGAGGGAGGCGCGCACCGTCTCCTCGACCGCCACGTTGACGGCGTGGTACTGGTGGTAGCCGGCCATCTTCTTGGCCAGCACCCCGCCGCGGGTGTCCTCGAAGACGATAAAGTGCCGGATCAGGTCCAGGAAGCGCCGCCGGTCGAAGGCGCCCTGCAGCACCACCTGCAGCTCGGGCAGATCCAGGGCGGCCAGTGTCTCGCCGGTGATGGTGCGCCAGGGCAGGAACCACTCCCGGTCGGCAGTCAGCGTGCCGACGCGCGCCTGCACGCCGTCCGAGACCAGCAGGGCCTCGTTGTAGACGAACAGGGAGGGGATCTGCTGTTTGTAGGTTTGCAGTTGGTTGAACGCCCGCCAGACGTCGGCGTTCTCGTCGGCGGGGTTCTTGAGCTCGATCACGGCCAGGGGCAGGCCGTTGACGAACAGCACGACGTCGGGCCGCCGCTCGCGCCGCTCCTCGACCACGGTGAATTGGTTGATGGCCAGGAATTCGTTGTTGTCGGGCTCGTCGTGGTCCAGCACGCGGATCAGGTCGCCGCGAAAAGTCCCATCGGCGCGCTGGTACTCGACCGGCACGCCATCCACCAGGTAGCGATGGACGGCGTGGTTGTTGGCCACCAGTGAGGGCGAATCGGGCCGGGTGAGGCGGCGGAAGGCTTCGTCCAGGGCGTCGGGCGAGGCCTGCGGGTTGAGGCGGTGGAGTGCCTGGCGCAGCCGCCACTCCAGGACCACCTGGCCGTAATCCCCACGCTCGGCGAACGGCTCGCCGGGGGCGATCTCGGGGCCGTGCAGGATGGTGTAGCCCAGGCTTTCCAGCCAGGCCAGGGCAGCATCCTCGACGATGGATTCAGTAAAAGCGGCCGTCATAGGGTATATCCATATCTCGACTCAACGTAGGACAGCCAATTCGTCCACTGCCCACCGGCATTGTGCGCGCGAACCCAGGCGACCCATTGCTGATGGCTGAACACCACAAAGCGTACTTTTCCAGCATAGAGTTGCCCCCACTGCCGGACGTCGGCGATGCCCGTTCCTCTGAGGCAGCCTCGCAGTTCTCCATTCCGTTCGTCAAGCGCCACACAAGACACGACATAGTCATACTTCCCGGAAGCAGCGATGCCCTCGGCGAGCGCTTGCTGGCGGAAAAGCTGGTAGCCCGCGTGGGCAGCCGGGCAGCAACGTAAGGATGACATCATCTCCCGGTTCACGACCGGCTGCAGGTGCTCCCAGTATTTCCTCCCCCACTTGACCAGGTGGCATAAGGAGTCGGGATCATCGAGGACCGCCAGTGCATCGTCGCATCGGGCGGGATCAGGATTCCCCGGCCGTTGGGCGCTCCCCTCGCGCCTGCGTGCCGAGCAGGGATAGAAAGAATGCTCGACGAGTTTAACCTCACAGAGAACGAGCCCCCGCCCGCCGTTCACCAGGAACGCGATGTCGGGTGACGTCTGTCCGGTCCCTCGACCACCGCCCATCTCTCCCAACAGAGATGAAGGGTGAAGGTCTCCCCCCTCCGCGTACTCCAACTCCAGGGCCTCCACTGAGCGCACCTGGGAGCACACGTGCGCCTGCAGGAAGCGCCCGACGAGGCTGCGGCCTTCATCTGATGCGCCGAACGGAAAGTACAGGTTGGCGCACAGCATCCAGGAACTCTTGAGGTTATGGACGCCCTGGTGCTTTTGTACCTGGTTGCGACGCAAATAGTCGGGCAGGGGATGCTGCGAACCGCTGCGGATGCCAGGCCAAAGCCCCTCCTGCCAGAGCCTGGCGGGCAAGATCCACGGATACTGCTTCCCGTTTTGCCAGCCCTGCTCCGACGACGTGACGTTGTCCTTGCGCCAGTTCGCCTGGTACTCGTTCATCTGGTCATTGAACGTATCCATCATAGAGCCTCTACAAGAAACCGCTCGGCGTATACGGCTCATCGAATGCCTCCGCGCACAACCGCCGGACGCGCTCGTAGAGGCTGCGCAGCGCGGCGTAACCGGGTGTCGAGTGGTCGGGATACGCGGCGGGGTCTTTCAGCGCCAGCGAAATCACGTCTTGCAGACATTCGATGTCCCAGCGGTACAGGCCGATGGGACGCTTGCCACGGTAATCGGCGATGCGCCCGTCCAGCCCGAACGATTCGGCCATCCAGCCGGTGAAACGCTGGAGTTCTTCCAGTTCCAGGCCGGTGATCAGAATGTGGAACTTGCGATCACGCGAGCCGGGTTTGATCATACCACCGCCCCCACGAATTTCTCGGCATCCGGGACGCGCAGCTCGCCGGAGATGAGTTTGGGCAGGAGAGTGTCGCGCAGGGCGGCGAGAACATTCGATTGCTGGACATTTGTCACAATCCTGCTACGAAGAGGGTCAATAGCTCTCTTGAAAGCCTCTGCTACATTGGGCGGCGGAACGAGAAGTTTGAAGTCACCGATGACTTGAGCGTTGAGGCTGGGCCGTGTAGTACCAGCCTGACGTGACAGAACCAAATCCCAGTAGCTGGGAGACCGGAGCCAGTACTGAAGATAGCGATCCAGTGAGGCATTGCGTGGCCGGAAGCGAATCAGGTACGAAGCAAAGACTGCCTCGACTTGCTCCTCGATGATCACACCGTGGCCTGGGTCGGCCATTCGTGCAATGAGCATATCGCCAACATAGAGCCGGTATGTCTGATAATCGCTCTCGCTGATTTGACAGTACGGCACTGTGGTCCAGTCAATCCACGGCATTTTGTTGATGTCTGTGATACGCAGGAACCTGGGTCCAATCTCATCGCTGTTGGCAGAGGCTGTGTATCCATACTGAGGTTTATGACAGATCGCGGCCAGAGTCCTTGTCTCCCATCCTCTTGGAGTTTCTCCCAACTCCGACTCCTCAAACCCATCTGGGAACAGGTCGGCGATGGCAGGATTTAACGCCAGGGCGCCAGGGCGCAAAGACGCAAAGAAATTGGTCTGTTTCTCTTCCTTGCGCCCTTGCGTCCTTGCGTCTTTGCGTTCCATCTTTTCCCGCACGGGATCAAAGTCCACGAACCAGGACTTGAAGATGGCCCGCGCCATTGCCTCCAGCGTCTCGTTCATACGCCGGTTCAACTCGATCTTGTCGTCCAGTGCGCCCAGGATGCAGGCGATGGCTTGTTGCTCCGCGAGAGGGGGTAGGGGGAACCTCAGCCGCTCCAGAGTCCCAAGGTTGATGTTGTCCTGCACACTCCCTGTAGCCTCGTGCTGAATACGTTGTCGGAGATTGCGAAACGCATACTCAACGAAATGCACGCTACACTTGGACTCATCGGCAATGAAACCGACAACGCTATCAGGAAAGCAGGCAGGGTAGGTAAGAATAGCTGTTTCAGCGATATTAGCCGCGATGGTGATGCACATTGTACCGGCAGGCCAGAGACGACTCTGAGCAAGCCCTGCTTCGCTGTAAGTTTGTGTATGGCTGGTAATCCGCCCGCCCGATGCGCGAATGTCTCCAGTCTGGATGAAAGGGTAAGGGCCGCCGTAAAGATGCTCAACATAGCGAGGACGATGTCGTGACCGTCCACGATTGACCTCTCCCAGGTCGCTGAGCTTCACCATGCGCCAGTTTGTGGGCGCTTTTTCACCCACCATACCCAATCTCCTCCAGGTTGGCCCAGACGCGCCGGGCACATTGGACTCGTTAATTCCACATCACAGCGCAGGGCGGCGGTGTCATGCGTAGGCGGGGATGTGTTGGTAGGTGAATTCGTCTATTCCGGCGGCCTGCCGGGCGTGCTCGATGGTCAGGCTGACGACCCGCCCGTCGGCGTCCAGGTCGAGGTAGATGTTTTCGTTGAGCTCGCGGGTCTCGACCGGCGGCCGGTCGGAGAATTCGATCAGGGCAGTATCCGTATTGGCAAAGTATTTGATGCGCATCGCTTACTCCTGTGGCGCTAACTACCTTCCGTTCCCCACAACCACCCCAGGTTTTTGCGGATCGTTGCCTCCAGCCGGGCGCTCTCGGCAAACTGTTCTTCCAACTGTGCAGTCAACCGCTCCACCTTCTCCTCAAACGGCTCGCCGTCATCCTCCACCTCGGCGGCGCCGACGTAGCGGCCGGGGGTCAGGATATGGTTGTGGTGGCGGATGTCGTCCAGCGTGGCGGCCTTGCAGAAGCCGGGGACGTCCTTGTATTCCTGCTGGCGGTCGTGATCGCCGCGCCAGGCGTGGTATGTCGAAGCGATTTGGCCAATGTCACCGCCGGGAATCAGGTTTCCGTCATCGCCATATCCGGTCAGCTCGCGGTGGACACGGTCAACCAGCGTGCCCATCTTGCGGGCGTCAATGAAGAGCGTCTCGCCGCGCCGGTCGCGGAAGCGTCCATTGCGCTTGTCGCGGGCGATGAACCACAGGCAGACCGGGATCTGCGTCGAGTAGAACAGTTGGCCGGGCAGGGCCACCATGCAGTCCACCAGGTCAGCCTCGATGATCGCCTTGCGGATCTCCCCCTCGCCCGATTGGTTGGACGACATCGAGCCATTGGCCAGCACGAAGCCGGCCAGGCCAGTGGGGGCCAGGTGGTAGATAAAGTGCTGCACCCAGGCAAAGTTGGCATTGGAGGCCGGCGGCACGCCGAACTGCCAGCGCCGGTCGTCCCGCAGCCGCTCGCCGCGCCAGTCGCTGTCGTTGAAGGGGGGATTGGCCAGCACGTAATCGGCCTTCAGGTCGGGGTGCAGGTCGCGGTGGAAACTGTCGGCGTGCTCCTGGCCCAGGTTGCCCTCGATGCCACGGATGGCCAGGTTCATCTTGGCCAGCCGCCAGGTCGTGTGGTTGGATTCCTGGCCAAAGATGCTGACGTCGGCCTTGGTCTTGCCGCCGTTGCCGTTGCCCGTCGCGTGCGCCTGGACGAACCCGACCGATTGGACGAACATGCCGCCGGAGCCGCAGCAGGGGTCGTACACGCGGCCCTGGTAGGGGGCGAGCATGGCGACGAGGAGCTGCACCACGTAGCGGGGGGTGTAGAACTGGCCGCCCTTCTTGCCCTCGGCGCTGGCGAACCGGGAGAGGAAATACTCGTAGGTGCGGCCCAGGATATCGCGGGAGCGGTTGGCCTCGTCGCCCAGGCCGATGTTGCCGATCAGGTCAATCAACTGGCCCAACCGCTGCTTGTCGAGGCGCGGGTGGGCATAGTCCTTGGGCAGCACGCCCTTGAGGGTGGGGTTGTCGCGCTCGATGGCCAGCATGGCGTCGTCCACAGTCTTGCCGATCGTCGGCTGCCGGGCGTTGCCCAGGAGGTACGACCAGCGCGCTTCCTGGGGCACCCAGAAGATGTTGACGGCGCGGTACTCGTCGGGATCCTCCGGGTCGGCGCCCTGGGCGACCTCGGCCGTCAGCCGGGCGTGGTATTCCTCGAAGGCGTCGGAGATGTACTTGAGAAAGATCAGGCCGAGCACGACGTGCTTGTACTCGGCGGCGTCCATGTTGGAGCGCAGGGCATCGGCCATTCGCCAGAGCTCGGCTTCGTAACCGAGGGTGGCAGCGCTCTCCCTCGCTGTGGCTGAGTTCTTCTTCGGCTTCGGCACGCGTCACTTCTCCTGAGTTACTACGCGCTGGCGTCGGGGGCACTGACAGCTCGTTGCCAGGGCGCTTCCGCCGTTCTGGTCATTGCCTCGGGCTGGACAAAGCCGCGAGGCTTCCTTGTTGCATTGCGCTCATAGTATAGTGCAACCTTGGGCAGAAGTCAACGCCCCTCACGCCATTCCACTACCAGGAGTCGGGATAGATGTCAATAGCAAATTGTGGCACACTGGGCGGGGGTCGGGGTCAGTCCCCGTTTCATCGTCTCCGTGAGGAACTGCTGGTAGGTCAGGCTCGCGGAGTGCTGGCCGTTATAGAGCACGGCGTCCACGGGGATGGCGGAGCGCAGCACGTCAATCAGCCCACCCACGTGGTCGCTGTCGCCGTGGCTCAGGATCACCACCTCGATGTCGTCTATGCCTTGCTGCTGGAGGCAGGCCACGGCGGTGGGGCCGGCGGATCGGGGGCCGCCGTTTATGAGGATGCCGGTCCCGTCGGAGGCGTGCAGCCAGATGCTATCACCCTGGCCGACGTCAATGAAGGCAACCTGGAGGAAATCGCTCAACTGGCCGTGGGCCAGCGAACTCAAAAGCAGCAATGAGAGGACCAATGTCAGGGTGGGGGTTACGAGAATCTTGCTTCGCAGGGACAGTCTGCCCATCCCTCTGGTCCTTTGCCTGTAACGTCATACTGCCGCCAAACAAAAACCCGCCGCGACCTTGGCGGCGGGCAGGTTCGTGCTGGAATCTTCGGTACCAGGGCGGCCCCCACCGTCTTGGTCACCGCCTCGGGCTAGGCAAAGCCGCGAGGCGTCTTCTATTGCGCGCTTTGTATGATGCAAGTTCGGACAGAAGTCAGTACATGATTCCTTATTAAGCAGTCAGATTAATGGCTATTTTCGTATCGCTTTCAAAACGCCCTCAAAGGTGTTCCCTTCTGCCCCGTCCGCACATGAAGCTACGAGTAAATCCATATCCAAGAATTCAGTTTGACCTTGATAGCCGCAGGCTGTAAGGCGCTGCACTTCTTGAAAACTCGCGGAATCTACATAGCCCCGCGCTTGAAAGGCTTCAGACAAACTTAGAATGGCCAAACCTAGTACAGGCGGGCCACTATAATGATAGCTAGTGTAGTAGTTTTCATTTCTCTGCTCATCCTCCGCCTTGTATCTTTCATAATCTGACTTCCTTGGCCGAAAAACCCTGCACAAAACATATAACTCCCCTCCTCTGTCCACTGCAAAGCTGAAACTTACCTCTTCAGGGGTATTGTGGTTTCCATATTTCACGTACCCTGATCTTTCACTGAGGATGATTTCCACTGGGCTTCTGGGGTCGATTCTTACCTGTCTCCGTTCTGAAACGCTTTCCTCTGGAACGGTGGCTAGAATCTGGTAACTCATATCTTCATGTCCTGCAACTCTTGCCATGTAGTCCTCGAACGTAACATCTTCTCTGTTCTCCAGGTCATCGTTCATCCAGGCATGCCAGTGAGCTCGCATCACCAATTCAGCTACTCTCCGTTCAGCGTCAGGATAAGCGTCTTTGTTCAGGACTACTTTCTCAATCGCAAACCAGTCACCCCGGGTCAACGTTTCTCCGGTAACAATACGTACTTTGACCCGAACTCCCATAAGCTCAGCTTCAATAACCTCGACCCAGGCCACTTCATCTAGCAGAGAAGACGCTCGAATTACCGGAGTGGGTGTCTCTGTGGCCACCGGAACCTCTGTGGCCACTGGAGTCTCTGTGGCTACGGCTGTGGGTGGCTGTGTTGGTTGAGCTGCTGTTGATGGAACTTGCGCCAGCGCTTCCGTTGTTGCTGGCGCAACAATCGTCGGCTCCTCAGATATACCACCGCAACCTGTCAAAAGACATATCCCCAATCCCAACAGAGTCACAGCTGCCGCCACTTTCAATACCTTAGCTAGTTCTGGGTTTCTCAGTTTTGCACCTTCACCCCTTATCCATGAAGCTGCAGCCAAGGAAGTACCTCCTGTTTCCAATTCTGTTCCTCCTAACTCCTGCTTACTCCTTTGTGGGCGCTGAGGCCGACAAATCGGTGTGCCAGCTGCTCAGCCCCGATCGTGGCTTCGATGTGCGGTGCCGGCATTCCATTCCCTGCAGGCGGCGTCCTTGTCGTCAGACAAGAAACCCGCTGCACCCTGACGGCGGGCGGGTTCCGGGTTATACTCTCTAGCACCAGGGCGGCCCCCACCGTCTTGGTCATTGCCTCGGGCTGGCGAGAGCCGCGAGGCGTCTTTCATTGTTCGTGCTTACAGTATAGTGCAAGTTTGCACGGAAGTCAATGCCCCCTGCTGGGATCGTGTAATATAGTGTAGGGGTGCTGCTGAGGAGGTAGAATAGGCTCAGCCGTAATAAGGATGTTGAGTCGTGGAACCGCGAAGCGGGGACTGGGGCTGTTCGACCCATATCTGGGCCTTTCGATGGGCTGATAGGCGACGGGCGCACGGGGCAGACCTTTGGGGAGATCATCAAGGGGATCATCGCCGCCGACAGTCTGGTCTGCCGGTGGATCGCCGCTCATTCGGCGGTCTTGTCGGCGGCCCGAGATGTTGCCCAGCGGGTGATCCGGTTTGCCAAGGGAAAGAGCGGACGCTGAGCCAGTGATGGTAAGGGACCTCCTGGACCAGTATGGTTGCGGCACGATGCGCTTCCGGCCTCGTTCAGGGGGGGGCAAGGTGAGAGGGCAGAGACCCCCACAGTGCACAGAGCAGGGAGGCTCTCCTACCATCGAGTTGAAGAGCGACGACGCAACCCAGACCCGGGCGAGAGGGCGGCCCACCGTGGACTAGTGACGGAAGATGGCTGCAAGGCGAGCCTTCGGCCCTTTGGCTTCGCTCGGGACGCAGCGTATGCTTCCGGCCTACTGGTACTCATCGTAGTAAAGACGGGCGGAGCGGCGGGCGGGGTCAGTTGACATTGTCGCCGTCTCTGCGTATACTAAGTGAAGCCTTGATCCATGGTAGCAGCGAGGGCATGCACAGGCGAGGCGGAGTTGTCTGGTGTGTGACTGGAGGAGCCGATACCGGGGGAGGAGTCGGCTGGATCAGTGATTTCGGTGTTCCCCGTTAGGCTCGGGGGTCGATCAGATGCACGGGGTTGGTTTGAAGTAACCGGCGATGCAGATGCAGACTGCCTCGGCGGAGTATCGAGTTACGGTCGGGCGGGACGAGCCGATAGAGCAGGTCGAAGTATGCGACCCAACAGGCCTGCAGCCCAGCACTAAACGCAGACATTAAGGAGGAGACCAGAATGAAGACGCGTGCTCTGCTCAATTGCTTCCTTTCCATCGTGACTCTGTTGGCTTTGCTCCTGCCGCTATCACCATCATCGTCCTCGCAGGCGCACCAGGAACCTCTACGTTGCACTACAGGGGGACGTGTGAACGCCACGGCGGATAGTTCCGCGCCAGCGGCTGTAGCCAATCTCGTCGCCGCTATCGGTGCTGCGACCGGCACAGTCGATCTGAGTTGGGTCGCGCCTGGCGACGATGCCACTGCTGGTACCGCCTGGGCCTACATCGTGCGGTACAACACGACCACCATCACCGAGAGCAACTGGGGTGCGTCCAGCAGCGTGACCGGCGAACCCACGCCCAGCCCGGCCGGCAGCGTCGAGAGTATGACCGTGTCCGGGCTGACGCCGGGCCAGCGGTACTACTTTGCCATCAAGACGCAGGACGAGGTGCCCAACACGTCGGGCATTTCGAACAGCCCTGCGGCCGTCGCCCAAGCGGAACCCAATGTAATACACCTGCCCCTGGTCGCCTCGTCTGCCTCGAGCGTGGCGACTGTGATACCGGATACGACGGAGGTCCTGCCGGAGACAACCACTCAATATCTGTCCGAAATCTCCGGCGATGGGGCCGTCTTTACCTTTACCCAATCCACGCCAGTCCTGAACGCCCTGGCCCCAGGCGACGTCATGGTTAGCGACGCGACGGCCAACGTGCCCTACGGTTTCTTGCGCAGGGTGACGGCGTTTTCGTCCGTCAGAGGCCAGGTTGTTGTTACGACGGAGGCGGCCACGCTGGAAGACGCCATCGAATCGGGCGAAGCGCACATCAGCCACGTGCTTACGCCTGACCAAATCCGAAGTAGTACGCAACTGAAGGGCGTTACATTGGCGACAGCACCGCAATTCCAGGATGAGTTTTACTTCGAGTTGGAGGACGTCGTGCTCTATGATGACGACGGAAACCTGGATACCGAAAACGACCAGGTCAGGGCCCATGGCACTATCCGTCTGGAACCTGGCTTCGATTTCAGCCTGGTGGTGAGACATTGGGAACTGAAGGAGCTTTCCTTTACCACCAGCGAGGTTGAGGCAGCCGAGCTTGAAATCAAGGCTGAGACAGATCTCCTCAGCGTCGAAGAAGAGATAGAGATCGCCCGGTACACTTTCACGCCGACGACGGTGATGGTCGGGCCAGTTCCGGTCGTGACGGTGCCGGTGATGACCGTCAACGTCGGCGTTGATGGCAGTGTGCATGTCGGGGTCAAGGCCGGGGTGACCCAGGAGGCCACCCTGATCGCCGGGCTGCGCTATAGCGGCGGGGTGTGGGTGCCGGTTAGCCACTTCTCTAACCAGTTCCACTGGAACCCGCCGACCTTGTATCTTGGAATGGATCTGAAAGGCTACGCCGGGCCGCAGCTTACTCTGCTGCTGTATGGGGTGAGTGGGCCGTATGCCGAGATTGACGCTTACCTGAAGCTTGAGGCGGACACCGCCGATGATCCCTGGTGGACGCTCTATGGCGGTTTGGAGGCGTCTGCGGGGGTCAGGATGGAGGTCTTTGGCCATTCAATTGCGGATTACGAGTCGCCCGCTGTAATCGGCTATAGACTGGCCCTGGCACAAGCTACATCAAACACGCCTCCTAATCTACCCTTTTCTCCTTACCCGGCAGAGGGCGCCATCGTACAGAACCTGGACGCCGACCTGAGCTGGAGCGGCGGCGACCTGGACGGGGACGCCGTGACCGACGACGTGTACCTGGAGGCGAATGACGACACGCCCGACGTCCTGGCTTCCAACGATCAGACCGGCCTGGCCTACGACCCGGGCACACTCAGCCCTAACACTCACTACTACTGGCGCATCGTGGCCCAAGACGAACACGGCGCGACCACGGCCGGCCCGGTGTGGGAGTTCACCACGGCGACTGGCGCGACCTGCCCCATCACCCTCACCCTGCAAGCGCCCCAGGTGAGCGATTTGACCGTCACCGTGGACGGCTCGGCGGCCTGCACCTGCGCCACCATCACCCGGCTCAACTGGCAGTGGGGCGATGGCATGGGCAACGACCAGTGGTTCCCCGCCAGCCACGCCTACGCTGTCACCGGCACCTACCCCATCACCGCCACCGCCTACAACGACCTGGGCTACACGGAAGTGCAAACTACCACCGCCTACGTGGGCACGGTTTCTGGAGAGATGGTCCTCATCCCCGCCGGGGAGTTCCAGATGGGCTGCGATAGTTCCAACCCTTCCGAGGCCTGCATGAGCAGCGAGCTGCCCCTGCACATCGTCTACCTGGACGCCTACACCATTGACGAGTACGAAGTGACCAACGCTCAGTACGCCCAGTGCGTCGCGGCCGGGGCCTGTGACCCGCCATTGTACAGTTATTCCTGGACCCGCGACCACTACTACGACGATCCAACCTACGCCAACTACCCCGTCATCTACGTTTCATGGTACGACGCGAACGACTACTGCACCTGGGCCGGAAAGCGGTTGCCCACCGAGGCGGAGTGGGAGAAGGCTGCCCGTGGCGCCAGTGATACCCGGATGTATCCCTGGGGGAATGAGAGCCCCGACTGCTCGCGACTGAACTATCGTCACTCTGGCACATACTGTGTGGGCGACACCGGCCAGGTGGGCGGCTATCCCAGCGGGGCCAGCCCCTACGGGGCAATGGACATGGAGGGCAACGTCTCGGAGTGGGTGAACGATTGGCACGATCCCGACTACTATCACGTTTCGCCCTATAGCAACCCGCCCGGTCCGGCGAGCGGGACCTACAAGGTGTCTCGCGGCAGCTGGTTCGGCCTCGATTGGATCTACGCCCGCGTGGCTTGCCGCTTCGGCAACTGGCCGTCCGACCGTACCAACGGCGTCACCGGGTTTCGGTGTGCTGGTGTTGCGCCAGGACGGTGAGTTTCTGGGCTATTGGGTACTGGACTTCTGGAGGAAGGGAGTGTAACGGGGGGACTCCCCCCCTCGCACCGCGCGCAAGTGGGTCCGCAGCGCAGGGCTTTGCCTATCTTTGTCAGGACCTACGGCCTGGGACCCTGCCATAAAGTGTAGTCGTGGCGCGAGGGGGTAAATGGGCTCAACACTACGGTAGATCGTCACATCGCCGACTACGGCGCCTTGGCTCCACGCATCACTGCTCTGATCGAATTCCTTACGCCTGCCCAGTTATGGTGGGGTGTCAGCGGTCGCTGTCCTGGAGCATTTGGGCGACGGTGGTGGCGGGGATGTGGGCCTCCCGGATGGGGCGGGGGTCGGTCCACTGGTCGGTCTTGGTGCGAAAGGCGGCCCACCAGAAGGAATTCTATGCACAATCGAGGTGCAGGTGATCGCCCTCTCCTGGGTACGCGCCGATCAGGCTGGCGCGCTGAGCGGGCTGGACCTGGTCGCCGGGTTTGACGGTGATGGTGGCGGGGTCGAGGTGGGCGTACCTGAACCAGATGGATTTGCCTTCGTGGTCGTGCCTCACGACGATCACGCCCAGCCGACCGGCGGACTGCCCGACCTGTTGCACTTCGCCGGCAGTGAGGAATTGGATTGGCTCATGGTAGTCCACGTCCCCCTTGCCGTCCAGTTGGACGTTGAGGTCTAGCCCGGTGTGGCCGGTGGGGTTGGCCTTGCTCCACGTGTGGTACTGGGCGCAGTACCAGGCCCAGTGGGAGTACTTGTCACTGCCCACGGGCAGGATCCACGCGGGGGGCTCCTCGGGGATGAGTTCGGGGTACAGGTGGACGTCGGCGAGGGTGAGGCGGTAGCGGTTGGGGCCGGCGGTGAGGATGAGTTCGACTGGTTTGGCGAGGTCTATGACGGGGAGGTCGGGCATTTTGCTCCTTAGGTGGCGGTGGTGGAGTCCACAATCAGGCCCAGCGCCTCCAGGGCGGTGAGGAGGTTGGCCAGGGCCTGCTCGGGGTGATCGCGGGCGCCGGTGATGGTCTGCGGGGCGTTGGCGGCGAGGATTCTGAGGAGTTCCTTTTGCCACGACCTGTGCGTGTGCTACAGGAAATATTTGGTCCTGTCCTCCACAGGCGTGTGTCGGGCGGAGTGTTATATCGGCAACCCGGGAATGATGCGACCTTTCACCCGTTGCTTATAGTCCAGGTAGCGTTGTCCCAGCGCACGCTCCAGGCTCGTCTCCTCAACAAGAACGAGACAGAGAAAGGCAACCCACCATATCGGAACCAGCGCGACGCCGATGATTGAGCGGAACATCACGGCGAATCCAAGCGAGAACA
>Ga0307379_10003684_pt1 | contig 22127 bp, 24 predicted proteins | sample UN2MG_FD_202237 | JGI IMG/M metagenome (GOLD analysis project Ga0307379, IMG submission 202237) | Soil microbial communities from Risofladan, Vaasa, Finland - UN-2 | ecosystem: Environmental > Terrestrial > Soil > Coastal area > Acid sulfate soil | place: Finland: Risofladan, Vaasa | collected... | reverse complement strand
CATTGTTGAGAAAATCAGTCACTTGATTTCTATAATAATCCGGATACCTATTTGGTATCGTTGTACTATTAAAAAGATCACTTGCATTTCGATGTGATTCCCGCGCCTCATTCAAGAGACTTGTTGCCAGTGGTTTCATCGCAGCAATATAATCCTCTGTGGTGACTTTATCAGGAGATTCCTGAACAGGAAACATCCAACCCGTAAAATTTAAAAGCGCGTCGTTGACATCTTCAACTTCAACGACCTGCATCCCATAATTGGTCTGAGCATACTCAGAAACATTCCGAGTAACTGGATAGGTATTCTGCCAGATAATACCATTGATATTTTGATACTCTGTAACCATTTCTGTGTAAGTCATTTGTCCTTTGGGAATTAAAAATCGCGTGGCTCCAACACTATGCGCTGCATCAATTTTATAAGGGATTCCACCTATCGGACCTATGCTTCCATCAGGGTTAATCATCCCTGTCATAATCGTTCTGTTATCAAGTGTCCAATTCTCAAGAAGTGCAATCACGGCAACAGTCATAATTGCGCCCGCAGAGGGACCACCAATCATCGGAGAGGTTGTACGAACGACAAAGAAGAAATCACAATTATGGGGATCAAGGTGAGGTCGGGTATCAGAACTCACTAACGCACTAGCAACTTTCACAGCAAGACGAGCAGAACCTTGCATATCTACATCGGTAAGTGGGAGGGTATCAACGAACACCCGTCCACTTCCATCCCCTTGGATTGTAACCGTGATTGTTGAAATCACACCGATATAACTTGTTCCTAATTGAGAAACCGCTGGCGCATAAACCGTGACATTCCGATATTCCAAAGAGATTTGCCCCTCTGAAATCATCCCTGTGGGAAACCCCATTGTTAAGGGGATGCAGGAAGAACAGAGAACACAAACGCCTAATACCATCAATATAAGTTGTTGCCTCATAGGCTTACCCCCTAAGTAATTCGGGTTTAATATTCTAGCATATAGAAATAGATTACTATACAATAACGGTATTATCTATAAAAGTAGACTATTTCGTTATTTATTAACACCCTGGGATTCATGGTTATGGTTTCCTCCCCGATATTCTTAAGTAGGTTTATCGGATACCATTTCTCGTTTGAAACCATCCACTCAACAGCAGTAAAAGAAACCTGTTGAGAACCGGAGGGAACTATCTATGGTACAATTACATGAAATGATCCTACGAGATGGACATCAATCGTTGCTAGCTACAAGAATGCGAACAGAAGATATGCTGCCGATAACAGAAAAACTTGATGAGATTGGATTTTTTTCACTTGAAGTTTGGGGTGGTGCAACTTACGACGTATGCATCAGATATTTAAATCAGGACCCTTGGGAACGATTAAATAAACTAAAAAAAGCCATGCCCAACACACCACTGCAAATGCTAGAGCGAGCAATGAATATTGTTGCTTACAGGAATTTCCCTGATGACGTGGTAAAGAAATTCATCTATCTTGCAAAAAAAAACGGATGCGATTATTTCCGTATCTTTGACGCATTAAATGATTTACGGAACATGAAGGTACCCATGCAAGCGGTCAAAGAAAACGGTGGTCATGTACAAGCATGTGTGAGCTATACTATTTCACCGATTCATACCGTTGAATATTTTGTTGATAAATTCATCGAATTAAAGAAAATGGGCGCTGATTCAGTCTGTATAAAGGATATGGCGGGGATGATCTCCCCCAAACGTGCATATGACATTATCAAAGGCACCAAAGAAGCAGGTGTGAACCTACCCATGGACCTTCACACACATTGCACCAGTGGGATGACCGGGATGGCGTATCAACGAGCTGTTGAGGCAGGTGCGGACATCCTTGATACATCACTCTCTCCGATCTCAGGAGGGACTGCTGCTCCTGCCACTGAAAGTGTTGTTGCCGCGTTACAAGGTACAGAATGGGATACTCATTACAATCTAGAGTTACTTATTGAATGTCGGACGTATTTCCTAAAAATCTGGGAGAAGTACCGGCATCTCCATCGATTCGATGCGTTAAAGGTCGACCCGAGCGTTACCTTGCATCAAATCCCTGGCGGGATGCTTTCAAATCTTATCTTCCAACTGGAGGAGCAAAACGCTCGTGATAAATACCGACAGATTCTGGATGAAACCGCTCGAGTGAGGGACGAACTCGGATACCCGCCGCTTGTGACTCCGACGAGTCAAGTTGTGGGTGTTCAAGCTGTCATGAATGTGCTGCATGGACGATACAAAGTCATCCCAAAAGAAACCAAGGATTACTGCCGTGGTATGTATGGCAAACCTCCTGCAGAGATCAAACCAGAGATTATGAAGAAGATTCTTGGACCAAAATGGAAAGAAGAGATCATCGACTGTCGACCTTCAGATTTATTAGAACCGCTCTGGGACCAAATGAAGAAAGAATTAAAGGAAATCGATGGTGGATCACTCATTAAGAAAGAAGAAGATATCATGACCTATATTCTGTATCCACAGGTCGGTCTGAAGTTCCTAAAAGGCCAAGCAATTGCAGAGTTCACCTCTGATGCTCTACCTTTACCTATCGATCATCAATTGACAAGAGCCATGGTAAAACAATCATTCCCTGAAGTCAAGCAACTCTGGCTTGAGACACAACCCCCTGAAAAACGAGGAGGACCCATGCAAATTCCTACAGAATTCCAAGTCGAGGTTGATGGAGAACCTTACGAAGTCAAAGTCATCCCCTCCGGTGGATATCTTGTTGCTGGTGCGGGGGGTACAACCACACAAGAAAAACCCAAGGATATCGAAGGTGGTATTAAATCAAGTATGCAAGGAACCATTTTGAAGATAAAAGTAAAGAAAGGTGACAAGGTGAAAAAAGGTGATGTTATCGCCACTGTTGAAGCAATGAAGATGGAACAAGAAATAAAATGTGAAAGAGATGGGGAGGTTAAGGAAATCTACATAAAAGAAGGATCTCCGGTTTCTAGCGGTGACCTTCTGATGCAGATTCTGTAACGATGGTGATAGATCATGCTTAATAAAGTACTCATTGCAAACCGCGGTGAAATTGCTATTCGTATCATGCGGGCGTGCAAAGAGTTCGGAATTGCAACTGTCGCGGTATACTCAGATGCTGATCAACACGCGTTGTTTGTTAAATATGCTGACGAGAAGTATAACATCGGTCCAGGCCCCGCAAGTCAAAGTTATTTGAATAAACAGAAAATTATTGATGCCGCCTTGAAATCCGGTGCAGAAGGGATCCACCCTGGTTATGGATTTATGGCTGAGAATTCCGAGTTTGCAGAAATGTGTAAAAAAAACAACATCGAGTTCATTGGCCCACCTGTTTCTGCAATGAAGCTTATGGGATCAAAAATTGACTCAAAGAAATCCATGATTAAAGCCGGAGTCAATGTCGTTCCCGGGGTCACCGAAGCCATTGCTGATCACGAGCGGGCAAAAGACATCGCCCATGAGGTTGGGTACCCAGTCATGTTAAAAGCATCAGCTGGCGGTGGAGGAATAGGAATCCAGCAAGTAGATGACGAACAGCAAATGGAAAAGGCACTCTCTACAGTTCGCCAGCTTGCGAAGAACTCATTTGGTGACGATTCGGTTTTTATTGAGAAATTCATCGAAAACCCGCGTCATATTGAGTACCAAGTGATTGGTGATAAAAAAGGTCATTTGATTCATTGTTTTGAGCGAGAATGTAGTGTCCAACGACGTCACCAGAAACTCATTGAGGAAACACCATCGTGTGCTTTGACACCTGAGCTAAGGAAAGAAATCGGTGCGCAAGCCGTGCTTGCTGCTAAAACTGCTGGATATTACAATGCAGGGACCTGTGAGTTCATGTTTAAGGACGGCAGGTATTATTTCCTTGAGATGAACACTCGATTACAGGTAGAACATCCGATCACAGAGGTGACGACTGGTGTTGATCTTGCACGAGAACAACTCCGTGTTGCTTCAGGATTGGAACTTGAATATGACCAAAAGGATATCCATCCAAGAGGTCATGCGATCGAATGTAGGATCAATGCCGAAGATCCCTTGAATAATTTCATGCCGTCTCCTGCCAAAATCATCAGATACGCAGAACCGAGCGGCCCTGGTATCCGTGTTGACTCTGGCGTCTACCCTGGCTTTACCATCCCACCGTTTTATGACTCTATGATAGCAAAACTCATTGTCTGGGCTGAGGACCGACCACGTGCGATAGAACGAATGAAACGAGCGCTCTGGGAGTTCCAGATAGGTGGGGTACGAAACAACATCCCGTTCCACCAAGTCGTCATGAATAACTCTCAATGGCGAGCGGGGACCTACGATACCAGTTTTATCCCTCGCTATAGCATCCTTGATCAGGTCGTAAAATACGTCCAAGAGACCAAAGCTCAGTCTACTGGCCCTAAGACCGCGGCTGCTATGGCAGCAGTCCAAGCCGTGATCATGGCTGCGAACAGTGGTCAACCTCATAAATAATCAAGAACGAAACGGTGTATGAAAGAGACGACGTTTGTAGAAAAAACAGTGGAGTTTTCTAAAAAACTCCATAGTGATATTGTTAAAAAACTACTTGTTTTTGAGAGACTTGATTCCACGAACAGCACCGCAAAAGAACTCGCACGTACTGGTGCGAACGAAGGTACCATTGTTATCGCCCAAACACAAAATCAAGGACGTGGACGATTTGAACGAATCTGGGAATCACCGGAAGGCGGTGTCTATCTTTCTTTCATTTTACGGCCACGAACACCTGCTGAGAAAGTATCGCTTCTCACTTTTGTTGCAGCGCTTGCTGTTACTAAGACCGTCAATTCGTACGGTCTGCATACATCTATTAAATGGCCAAACGACGTTCGGGTGAATAATAAGAAAATCGCTGGAATCCTCCTTGAATCAGAAGTAAATGGACATACAATCAATTATGTGGTCATCGGGATTGGGATTAATCTTAATCTCGATAGAGAGAAGCTACCCGCTGATATTCGATCCCAATCCACCTCAATGATCTCTGAATTAGGTCATCCTCTTGATTATTATGAATTCCTCACAGCATTCTTCAAGCAGTTTGAAGTCTTCTATGCACTTTTTATAAAGCAACAATACGAGAGAATTGTCGATGAATGGAAAACATCTACAGACACACTTGGCAAAACAATTCGTGTACATACATCCGCAGAGACGATCCAAGGATTAGCGTTTGATGTCGACCAATTAGGATTTCTTCTGCTGAAAACAGAGAAAGGAGAAATACGGAAAATATTGAGCGGCGACTGTTTGTATTTCAATGAGTTATAACATACTAGACATTAAACTTGGTGGTGTTCCAACGGTGATATACACAACTTTTTGAAGACCGTTGTTTTTTGCATGATGTTTTAAATTTGATTTATGCCAAAGAATATCTCCGGTGGAAAGTTTATACGTTTTTTCACCAACTGTGTATTCCATTTCACCCTCTAAGACAAGATGCATTTCCTCGCCATCGTGTTGAAATATTCTTGATTCCATGTGAGGTTCTATCTCTGCGATTATCGCATCCATTTTTTGAGTCTGTAAAATTAATCGATAGAGTTTCCCTGGTTTCTTCATTTTACTCTGTTCTTCGCCGTTTTTAATAAAAACTATGTCCTTGTTCATAGGCTTCATCGCTGGAAGAGTGTACGAACTAATAAAGATTTCCAATTCTTTTCAAAAACCAATCTTTTTATGAAAACTACGTCTTTTTTAGCAAAACTATATATAATTAACACTTGTTAAGTATATAATTGATAGGGGAAAATATCATGAAAAAAATATTGTCAGCCATAGTAAAAATGGCCGTGGTCTTGGTCGCGGTGTTTTCATTAATCATCGCGGCAAACGCAGGAAATGTATCCAATAGTGTACAAAATAATAAAACCACACCCATACGTACTACACTATTCGATTTTTATGCCAACATCACTTTTAACGTGTACGAAGGCGAAGGATGCGGTTGCGTCCCACTTCGAGGGGTACCAATAAATGCGACAGGCAGAGACACCGATCATTCTACGTCCGGGTTGACTGATGACAACGGTCAATGTGTTCTCCAACTTGAGTATGATAAAACCTATCGAGTGAGCATGGTAGAAGAAAACCATGAATCAGTTCTTTTTGACTTCGTAGTCATTGACAACCAAGAATTCTGGTTTCATATGAAAGTCATAGAAACCTCAATACATGTACCTTCATTTCTGCAGATGATGCTCCAAAAAATATTCGTAAAAAAATTAACAACATTAGTCTAGTTATAGAACAACATGGCATCCCAAAAGGACGTCTTCGAAACCGTTTATCAACGTGCTTTTGACTATGAGGCAAAATTAGGAAGTTGCCCGCAATGCGTCCTTGCTGCTCTGAAAGAAACACTCAATGTGGGGGATGAATCAATATTTCAAGCAGCTCATGGACTGACAGGCGGCACTGCATTATCATCAAAAGGGACATGCGGAGCACTCGCTGGTGGGATGATTGCTATCAGCTCTCTAACGAGGAGAACATATTCAGAGTTTAGCCAAGGACAAAAAAAACGACTTGTGTTTAAATACACAAAACTTCTGTACGATAGATTTATCGAAGAGTATGGGTCACCACTTTGTTGCGATGTCCAGAAGAAGATATTTGGGAAAAGCTATAATCTGCTTGATAAACAGGACTATGAGACATTTGAGAAAGCAGGTGCACATATTGATAAATGCACCAGTGTCGCAGGCAACACCGCACTGTGGACCGCTGAGATTATTCTAAACAAACTCAAGCCTGAACAATTAAAGGGATAACTATTTAAATTTTAAGAATAATAATATGGTTAGGGATAGTATGGGGAAAAACCAAAACACGGTTCGAGGCGTTCTTAAGGTTGTGTTGATTTGTGCTGCATTCCTAACTCCATTATTTTCTATTACGGGAGGGGCGATTCAGGAACAAACCTCTGATGCTATTACGATGACGTATTCGTTTCCGACTCCAAGTATTTCAAAAATTACGATAAAAAATGATTACTACGACCAAATACTCCTCCAGGAAGCACCCTGCTCAGGAAATCCTGGCGAGCCTTTTCTACCGACAAAAGGAGTCTATCTTCTGCTCCCGGCTGATACCAAGGTCGATACCATTACCGTTACAGGAGATAAAATATTTGTTGGCTCAGGGTTTCATATAGTCCCCTGTGGAAAACCAATCCCGATTACTCCTGATGCAGTTGATGCAGTTCCGCTCCCAGATAAAACGGTCTATGCGTCTAACGATCCGTTCCCAGGCCGATCGTTCTCCGAGGTTGGTGTGTATCAGTTCCGAGGCTATTCAATTCTTGTCCTGATGCTGCATCCGGCTCAGTACATTCCTCGAACAGGGGATTTATTCTATTACTCCATCATGAAGGTAACGGTTTCTTTAGTAAAAGAACCTCATGAGCTTTCACTTTACCGAAGTTTGCCACAGGACCGTAGTGAGCTGGTCACAAAAATTGAGAACCCTGCTGTGGAAAGCACTTACCAAGCTCATGTACCAAATAAGATGATATCTTCTCAGTATGATCTTCTGATTCTGACAACTGAGAGCTTGAAAAGTGGATTTCTCCCACTCGCCGCACAACATAATGCCACAGGAACCAGAACGATCATTCGGACCCTTTCGGATGTTGGTGGAAACACCCCAGAGGGCATCCGAGAGTATGTTAGAACGATGTACTCAACGCTAGGTATTCGTTATTTACTGTTAGGTGGTGATAGTGAGGTAATCCCTGCGAAAATGCTCTGGGTTGAAGGGATGGACGAGAACGTCACTCCCTATGAAACAGATATGCCGGCCGACCTGTATTACGCGTGTCTGGATGGCACCTACGACTTTGATGGAGATGAAAAGTGGGGTGAACCAAATGATGGAGACAACGGCAGCGATGTTGATCTCATAGCAGAAGTGTACGTCGGTCGAGCTTGCGTAGACAACATCGATGAGGTGAATAACTTCGTCCATAAAACAAATGAGTATCTCTCTCTTACATCATCTGAAACCTATCTTGGCGAAGCCACATTCGCTGGTGAGTATCTTGGTGACTATGGAATCGCCTCGTTCGGCGGAACTACTCTAAACCAACTCATCAATGGATCAAGCGACAATGGTTTTACAACTGTGGGAATACCAGCGAGCTCGTATACCATCGATAGACTCTATGATGAGAATTACCCTGGATTCGACCCAGAAAATCCCTGGGGCACTGGATGGCCAAAAGAAGAAATAATCAACCGGATCAATAACGGTGTTCATCTGGTAAACCATGATGGCCACGCCTATTATGAATATAATATGAGAATGTACAATGGGGATGTTAGTGCGTTAACCAATGATCACAACTTCTGTTTCGTGTATTCACAAGGTTGCATGTCAGGAGGATTTGATAATCCTCAAGGCGGTGATTGCATCGCTGAATATTTCACGGTGAAAAGCACTCATGGCGCGGTTGCAGGGATCTGGAACGCACGATACGGCTGGTTCTGGTCCTATAGCACCGATGGGGATTCACAACGCTTTCATCGACAGTTCTGGGATGCAGTCTTTGGAGAAAATCTCAAGGAAATTGGGAAAGCAAATCATGACTCTAAAGAAGATAACTTATTCCTCATCCAACGGTCCTGGTCCTGCATACGCTGGTGTTATTACGAGACCAACCTGTTTGGGGATCCAGCGGTTGCATTCATCAACGCATCAGGGCAGAAGCCATCGCTCCGCATCACAGGGGTGAAAGGGGGCAAAGGAATCATAACTGCCTCTGTGCTTAACGAAGGAGAGGCGCCCGTGAGTCATATCCCATGGAGTATCGCTATCAGTGGTGGAATACTTGGTTTTATCAACATATCTTCCGATGGTTCTCTTGAATCACTTGCAATTGGAAGCATTACGACGGTACAACCGGAAAAGACCATTCTTGGATTCGGAAAAATCTCTATTCAGGTAACTGTCAAGTACGCGGAGCAGTGGAACGGCAGGGGATTTGTCCTTGGTCCATATATTATACGAGTCTTTTCTATCAACGAACCATAAAAAATAGATAAAAATGATTAGACGCGATATCGTTTTTTTTATCTGCAATAACCAACCAGTTCAGTGAATAAACAATAAAAGTACCATTGCGGTTCTCCTATCTACCATGGCAAAGAACATTCTGAACAAAATAAAACTTGTTCTTCCATTCATTGGACTTATTATCCTTGCCTACATCGTTTACTCTCTTGATACGCAAAAAATCATTACATCGTTTCTTTCCATCGAGCCGATATTTATTGTATACTCTCTACTACTCACCATTCCGCTTCTTCTCATCCGAAACGTAACATGGCAAATCATATTAAAAGAACAAAAAATTACGGTCGGGTTTTTCTATACTATCAAAATCTACCTCATTGGTGTATTCTATGGCAGCATCACCCCAGGATACGCTGGACAGCTGATGCGTGTCCCGTATCTAAAAGAAAAAACCGGGGAACCATTTGGAAAACTCTTTATTAACACCATTATTGAGACGTTCGTCCATTCGTTCTCCCTGTATGGAATGATGTTTTTTGGGGCGGTCTTGGTAATCGGTTTGCTACCAGAACTACTTCCAATTACTATTGTAGTATTGCTTGCCTTTTCTCTTTTAGCAATATATTTTACGAAAAGAGAGTGGGGTGAAAAATTCTTCAAAGTCATTATTACTTATCTTATCCCAGGAAAAATAAAAATTCATTTTAACGCACTTGTTAATACCTTTTATAGTGACTTCCCACGGTTTCAGGTGATGATTCTTCCCTTTGTATTAGGTATTATCACCTGGGTAATTGTTTTTTCACAAGAGTATTTGATCCTGCTGGGATTAGGACTTGAAATCCCGTATTTTGCCTTCCTTTTACTTTTTCCAATCGCCAATGTAGCAGGTTTTATCCCAATCACTATAGGGGGATTAGGAACACGAGAACTTACCGCTATTTTCATTTTTACGACGATGTTCGCAGTTGCAGAAGAACAGATTCTTGTATTGTCGTTGGTCGGTTTTTTTGTCACGGACCTTTTCCTGGCATTTGTTGGATTTATACTCTCCCTAACTGAATCTCGTCTTACAACAAATTCACTTGACATTTTTGAATGATATCAGTCTCATCCTCTGCATTTCCTCTGTCGCTTTCCACCCTGGATCTATTGTTAGAAAAAAGCATCAACCCTCTCCGAGGCTAACGCGTTTTGCTGCACCGATCCCAGGGATGCTGAGATGTTTTGCTATTCTATCTATGATCTCCGTAGATACAATCGTTAAAACAAGATAGATGACTGCAATCATTGCAAACACCTCAAGATAACGGAAGGTATGTGCTGCTATGAACTTCCCTTCGAAGGTTAACTCGTAGACTTGGATGATGTACGCAATCGATGAATATTGCAGGAGATAAATAAATTCGTTTGACCAAGCAGGTATAGAGATCCGTAACGCTTGAGGGAGGATGACATGTTGGATTGATTGAAGCTTGTTCAAACCAAGAGACCGAGCAGCACTCATCTGACCAGATTCGACAGATTGAATCGAGCCCCTTAGATATTCAGCTTGGTACGCTCCACTGTTAAGAGATAATCCAAGCAACGCTGCTTGCAGAGGAGTAAAGATAATACCGACCGAAGGAAGACCGAAATAAATAATGAATAATTGGACAAGAAGGGGGGTTCCACGGATCAGCTCGATGTATCCGACGCAAAAACCGTTTACGATTGTATTGCCATAGACCCGACCAAGCGCAAGTGTAATACCTAAGAAAAAACCAGCGGTAATGGAGATAAAGGTAAGGAGCAGTGTATATCCTAAACCACTCAGAAGATCTGGCAGTGAATTTAAAAAGAATTGAATAAAATCAGTTGCCATTTACCCTCCAGTTTCTTCTTCACCATATAACACACCGATTCTTCCAAGGAACTCCTTGGTTCGTGCCACTTTTGCATTCGTAAACATCTCTTTGGGCGCGCCTTGTTCAACAATCACCCCGCCTTCCATAAAGATTATTTCATCAGCGACGTTTCGTGCAAATCCCATTTCATGTGTCACCACCAGCATTGCGACCTTGCCACATAGTGATTTCATCACATCAAGGACGTCGCCGATAAGCTCAGGGTCGAGTGCTGATGTTGGCTCATCAAATAAAATGACATCCGGGTCCATTGCCAATGCACGCGCGATTCCTACTCTTTGCTTCTGCCCACCTGAAAGCTGTGCAGGATATTGAGTTGCTTGGGCTTTTAAACCAACTCTGGAAAGTTCTTTCATTGCTCGCTTTTGTGCTTCTTCTTTTTCTATTTTTTTTACTTTTTCTAACCCGATGCTGACGTTTCGTAGTGCAGTAAGATGATTAAACAAATTAAAATCCTGGAAGACAAATCCGATCTTCTCACGCATTTTGTTGATGTTGGTTTTTGGATTGGTTATTTCTTCACCGTTAAGCCATACGTGGCCCTTGTCAGGAGGGCTGAGTTGGTTGATGCAGCGCAGAAGTGTGCTTTTCCCAGTTCCGCTAGGTCCGATGATAACCTTTGTTTGTTCTTTTTCCATGGTAAATGAGACGCCTTTAAGAATCGGGACCTTTCCATATGATTTATAGATATCCTTTACCTCAAGCATTGCCATAAAAATTTCTCCTCTGTTTCATCGGTGAACCTCCGCTTGATATCCTGCCATCTGATATTTCTTTTCGATATAGCGAAGGGTTTTATTTGCGCTAAACACAAGCACGAAATAAATGATTGCGATAAGCAAAAACACGATAAGGACGAGGTCTGGGTCTCTGACTTGGATATATCGACCTTGCCGCATCAATTCAATCACACCAATTCCAAAAGCAAGGGAGGTATCTTTGAGAAGAATTGTAAATTCATTTGACCATCCAGGGATTGAGAGTCGAAGCATTTGCGGTATTATCACATGGCGGATAGCGTTTAATTTATTCATCCCTAGCGAGAACGCTGCATGTATTTGACCTTCAGGGATGGAATTGATTGCCCCGCGGTATATCTGTGCTTGATACGCTGAACTTCTTAGCCCTAAACCAAGCACTGCAGCGGTGAATGCATCAAAGTTGATACCAACCTGGGGGAGCCCAAAATAAATGAGAAAGAACAATACTAAAAGAGGTATACCCCGAAGGACTTTTTCATAGATAAGAATTAAATAAGCAAGCGGGCGAGCGGCATAGGACCGACCAGTTGCAAGAACGATTCCAAGAATCGTTCCAAGGATGATACCAACTGCAGTAAGAAGAAGAGTAACAGTAAGACCATCAAAGAGTGAGGGGAGTGATTCTATCAGCGTTTCAAGGGCCAATGGATCACCCCATATCCACGTTATGTCGCAAAGTACTGTTCAATAAGATCTGACCAATAGGTCGTTGCCATGACCGCTGTCAACCCCGTGTTGATCTTATTTACTAACTCGGTATTACCTTTTCTACCGCAAATCCATATGATTCATTCGTGGTGATATTCAATATTATTTTAACATTACCGTTCGTCTCAAATTCTTTTGCAACCGGTGAATCGATAACGATAGCACCAACCCGAGAAGGTCCAATAATTAAATCTGCAACAGCGTCGGTATATAAGTCATAGCTCCTAAAATTATCAGTATTCAATTTTCCGGTTGCGACAAGTGTATCGTTCACCCAAGCCCATCCTGTCGTCCCAGTTTGAGCACCAACCGTGTAATTTTTTAGATCTTCAACGGTTGTTATATTTACGCCAGCACCTACTTTCACGAGCACTGCTTGATTCGCGTCATAATACGCAGAGCTAAAATCAACCTGTTGCAAACGTTCATCAGTAATTGTCATTGCCGCGGCAATAACATCTATCTTCCCAGTTTGTAATGCTGGTATCAAAGAATCAAACCCAATGTCTTGGACTTCAACAACATATCCCTGGTCAGTTAGGATCTTTTTAATCAGATCAATATCAAATCCGATAATGTTTCCTTTTGCGTCTTTGTACTCAAAAGGAGCAAAATCTGCTGATGTGCCTACGATGATTTTATTTTCTGTTTCTTGCGTGCATCCTGATAAGGCAACAACACCTAGAACCATTGCACTTACCAAGACCATTGATACTACTTTCTTTTTATCCATCTTAACCAACCTCACCCTTGTGGTTTTAAACATAATAGGTAAAGTATTATTTAAATACTATAGTTTTTCATAAGATAGCATTATAAAAGGAAAAAATTAATTTCATTGCTTGGTGAGGTACTCAATAAGTCCTGGCGTGATAACAGGTTTATTTTCAATGATAGGATACCCAAACGGTAGGATGGTTGAGTGAATTTGGTCATGGATGACTTCTACTTCTCCTGCGATTTCGATATCTTTGAGGTTCAAGCCAAGGCAGATTGCTTTTGTAACAAATACGGCACCATCAATGGAGAGCTGGTGTTTTCCAAGGTGTCGCGTTTGGAAACTTGTTTTGTCACTAATAAGTTTTTTTGTCCGACCGCGTGGTTTTTCGTAACCAAGAAGTCCTCCAATGATGAGTGCATCTGTAGTTAAACAATCCTTTGGCGTAAGAGGTTTCTTTGCTTGAGGATCAAGGACGATACATTGTTTATTGTAGAATACGTTTTTTGCTTTTTCTTTTTCAACGGATCCAAGCTTCTTCAAGATTCGTGCAGTTTTATTTTCAGTAACCCTCGTGAAAACAAGATTCTCCCCCCAGAGTTTTGCCGCGTGTTTGTACTCAAGCAGTAACCATTCAGAGAGTGTTGATTCGCAGTGTTCGATGACAAGGAGTGGTTGTTTTTTCATAGGTCAAAGAATGCGTACGGACGAAGGGGGTAATAATAGTTCCTGCGAAAAAGTATTTGAATCAGATGCGTATCGATGGTGTGGTGCTATGGATAAAGTAGGGACATATGAGGTTCAAGGCTTCTCGAAAGCCCGTCAGGATATCACGGTTATTTCCCAAGAAGGAAAACAGCGGTTGAACATCTATGCGTTATTGGAGATTGATGTGACCAAGGCTCGTGAGACCATCGCTGCTTTAAAAGGAAAAGAGGATATTTCGTTCACCAGTTGGATCATTAAATGTGTCAGTCAAGCAGCCCATGAACATAAACAGGTGAACGCCTATCGATTAGGTCGGAAAAAAATCGTATTCTTTGATGATGTTGATATCCCAATCCCGGTAGAACGAGACGTTGGCGGTGAACTACGGCCGCTTGCCTATATTGTTCGTAAAGCAAATGAAAAAACCGTCCTAGAGATCACGAAAGAAATCCGTGTGATACAGCAACAAGCAATTGATCAATCGACTGAGGTTCTTGGAGGGGATCTTACTCGTTTGGAGCAATGGATGATTCGTGCACCATTCTGGTTGAAGAAACTAGGAGTCCGCCTATTGAGACAACGAGGGTTATTAAAAAAGAAACATCTGGGAACTGTCGGGGTCACCTCGATTGGGATGAAAGGTCGTTTCCCCGGATGGGTGATTGGAATGGGTGGACCAATTGCGACACTTGTTGCGGTGGGAGGGATTATGAAGAAACCAGGGGTGATTGATGACCAGATTCTTATCCGTGATTATCTGCACATAACCATTACCGCTGATCATAGTATCATCGACGGAGGACCGTTGGCGCGATTTATCTCAAGGCTAACGGAATTATTAGAATCTGGGTACGGTTTATAGAAAATAAAAAATTCTTCTACGATATACAGAACCTGTTTAACCAACATCAAAGCAACAAGTAAAAAAACAACGTATTTCATGGTCATATTTCCTTTTGTAATACATATATTGTCCAGGGTGCAATCCGTGTCTCATTAACCCAGTGATATGGTTCCTGACCGGTTGCCAACGGTTTATAGGTATTGATGATGCGTAAGCCTGCGTCTTTATACACTTTTTTATACTCTTCCACAGAGCAGAAAATATCATCACACGGTCGTTTATCTTTGATATCGGTCGTAATGATGCGAACGATATCGCCACTTTTTGCCTTTGCATTGTCTGGGAAGTCTTTTGTGGTAAATGACGCCCATTCATGGGTGTATATCTCTGGTGATGAGACAAGGTTTATTATGCATCCGTTTTGTTTTAAAAGCATTGATAAACCTTTAAAGAGCATGATTTTTTTATTCATAGTTGGGATGTTATCAAAGGTGAATGCAGACAGGACAAGATCAAAGGGCAAGGGTGGTAATCGGTCAAAGTCACCATCAACGATACAGTGGTAATCTCCGGTTGGGTCAAGTTCTTGTGCGATGGTTATCATCTCTTCTGAGATGTCGATTCCAACGGTGTTAAATCCAAGTGTTTGAAGAAACCGTGTCGAGCGGCCAGTTCCACAGCCGAAATCGAGTGCGTTTTTTCCGTAGGTATACTCAGAGATTATCCTTGGGAGATCTCTGTAGGCGAGATAATAGGTTTTATCAAACTTGAGTGTTGCATATGCTTTTGCCCGTTGTGCGTCTTCATAGATGTTGGAAAATTTCATTCGAGTTCCCTTTTTCATCTGAGGAGCAGGTACATTATCATTGTTTAAAATAACTTATTGTTATGATTTTTATGATTGAAAGAGGTCTGTTGTATAATGAGATCGGTATTCAGTATATTCTGATTTATCAGAAAAGGTTAAATGTTGCGATTTATATCACTGGCAGCAAGGTAAGGATAATGCCGAAAAAAAACAAAACGGAATCCTGCTGTCCTTCAAAGAATCAACCAGTAGGGTGCTGCACAGTCGAATCCGTCGTAAGCGTTGATGACAGAGGACAGATGGTGCTCCCAAAGGAACTTCGACAAAAAGCTCACATTAACGCTGGTGATAAACTTGCGGCAGTTGCCATGGAAAAGGATGGAAAAATATGTTGTTTATCATTAATTAAAGTAAATGAAATCGAACCTATGGTCAAAAAGATGCTTGGTCCTATCATGAAAGAAATACTCTAAAATCAGAGATGAGTTCAATGGAAGATAAAAAAATAAAAAAGAAGGTACGAGAAGGATATGCGAAAATTGCCAAACAAGAATCAACCTGCTGCGGATCAGGAAAGGTGTGCTGCGGGAAGGCAAACTCACCTGAAGAGATCAGTAAAAAAATAGGCTATACCAAGGAACAATTACAATCGGTTCCTGACGGGGCGAACCTTGGTTTAGGTTGCGGAAATCCCACAGCTATTGCATCCCTAAAAAAAGGCGAGGTTGTTCTTGATCTTGGATCTGGGGCTGGGTTCGATTGTTTTCTTGCTGCAAACAAGGTAGGGGACACCGGGAAGGTCATCGGTGTTGATAAGACACCTGAGATGCTCAATAAGGCCAGAGAAAACGCAACTAAAGCAGGGTATCGTAACGTCGAGTTTCGATCCGGGGAAATTGAAAACCTCCCGGTTGAGGATACCTCTGTCGATGTAGTTATCTCCAATTGTGTGATCAATCTTTCTCCCGATAAAAAGAAGGTGTTTCAGGAAGCGTTTCGGGTACTAAAACCTAGAGGGAGAATTGCGGTATCCGATATCGTTTTGCTCAAAGACCTCCCTGCTATAATTAAAAATTCAGTCGAAGCATATGTTGGCTGTATCTCAGGTGCTATCCACAAGGACAAGTATCTGCAATTCCTCAAGGATGTCGGTTTTACTGAGATAAAGGTGACGAATGAAACCTCATATCACCTTGATGTAATGATTAGCAAACCAAGAACACAAGCTCTCCTTGAAGAGACGGGCATTACGTTAGATGAATTTAAAAAATTCGGAGGGTATTTTGTAAGTATAAAGGTCATGGGTAAAAAACCTTAGACATTTTGGGTTAGTTGATTTCTTACTGTTGATAAAAATGAAAGGCGACTGAGATTGGTTTGCTCGTTTTAATAAAAGTGCCACGTTCTTGTTCTTCAAACGCCTGTTGAAGCTTTGCTTCTCCATTGAAATAAGTAAAAAAAAAAAAAAAAAAAGGTATGGTACTAGTACTACCTATATCATTTCACCAATCTCTATGCCCTGATTTTCATCAAGAAATATTGAATCAATCTCTGTTGTAAGGGTATCTTGAGGTATATCACCACTCGTATTGGTTTGGTGGTTATCAATGGTTGTTGGTTGGTTGAAATATGCGTAGGAAACAGTGACAGTAACTAGGAGAATTAACAGAAAAATAAGAGAGATTATTGTTTTATTCATCTCATATCACATCCTATGAGGATTTTCCTATGGTCGTCTTCCATGGCCATTTCCGGTCCCGTGGTGTTTTATGTCTTCCATCGATACATGTGCCTGTATTTTTCTCTTGATGTTCTCCTCTTTGATCTCGGAGAAAATCATTTGTCGCTTTTCTTTTGTCATTTGATTTACCAATTTATGGAGTTGAAACTTTGTTTGGCCTAATGTGATGTTCCCATTGATGTATTCATTTAGGAGAGTGATGTTCGTCTCACCGATAATCCCATATAAACGGTAGAGTTGATTTCTGTTGAACAATCGAATCCAATGTCGAAGTCTTAAACTACAATTCTGGAGTTCATCACTGGTCATATTTCTAAGTTGTTCTTGTATCATCTTGATTGTTTGATCATCGAGTAGTGCTCGTATCGTATCTCGGAATTGTTTCGTGAGATTTCTTGTTTCATTTTTTAGCAAGACGAAGATCTGCACCGTATTGTTTGCAGCAGGATCTACTGCTTGGACTATATTAAGAACATCACTGAGATTTGCAAGGATTGCCTCAAGCGTGGTGGTATTTACGTCAAGCCCCTTGAGCACCTGGACGGCCATAGCTCCTTTGAGTATGTTAGTTAATAGTGCTTTTTCCAATTGCAGCAATCGGATTCGTGCACCTAAGGAGTTGTTCATGATTTCTATTTCATGTTCTGTTTCGCTATCGAAGGAACCATCATTGAAGGAGCCATCGTGCTCTATCTCGTTTTCGGAAGAATCATTCTGATGAGATCCTGATTCATTGACTTGATCATGCGTTCCATTCTCGTTTTCAAAGTTACCTTGGGTATGGTCACTTGCCTCATCTGCAAATGCCAATGAAACGATAGACGTCATCAGCATCAGCACCAGAAAGAGATTGGTTATTTTTTTCATGTCATTCACATCTTTTGTGTGCCATTTCATCATGGCGTTAGATAAGTATTGGATGAAACAGCATATCTATTTTCACCGGAACATAACGGAACAAGCTGAGACTGCGATGAGAAACCCTACGGTTTTTTCAATCGAATAAGATTTGACATCCCTATCTGTTCTTTCTCGATCAGTCCTCTCCGCTCTAAACCACGGACGTTCCTTGAGACAGATGCCTTTGGTATCTGTAACTCCTTTTGGATATCGGTTTGCGTGAACGGAGTGTTCCTCTCATGCAATAACTGCATGATTTGTTTCTGTCGGTGATTTAAACCTTTTATTTCCTGGAGAGGTTCCTTTTTTTCAACCTTTGTATGTATTCCTCTTTTTTTTTTCTCTTTTAAAAACAAAATAAACAGAATTACAGACACAAAGATAATTGCTGGGAACAAAAAGAGATAGACGATGTTCTCCTGGAAGAGCGCATTATCCGTTTTTTGTATCTGATATTGGATGATGATCGATAATGATTCATTTTCCCCAAATCCTCTGACGATGAGATTCCCAAGGCTTTCCTCGATGCGGATGGACCCTGATGATTTAATGTAGCTAATCGAGGATCCTTTTGGTAATGTGAGAACGTACACAAAATCAGAGAACATTTCAGTTTTCGTGATATTTAATAGCCAGTGGCTCTGTTGTTTCGAGGTGTATTTCTCTGTGTTTTGTGTGGTGAGATTCGGGTAATTGGTAAGTCCTCCAATGTTGACAAAACCGGAAAAATCAACCGTGATGGTAAGGTCTGCGTAATAGTCTTCCGCTTGAAGAGAGGGTGCCAGGGATAGTGTAATAATGACGAGTACGGTCAAAGGAAAGAATATCCTTGAATATTTTGATTTATTTCCCATCGCATCTCCTCGTAAAATATTTCTGACAAGTGTTTTTCTTTTTTTCCTGAAATGAAGTGGATTATTATTAAAGTTTCTTCTAAAAAGAATAAGGTGATTAACTCTGGAGGAGATATCTCATTGCTTCAATACGGGTTTCAGTTCTTCTACACCCCTAAATGAACAAAATGTTTTTATAGAAGTGTATACATTCCAATTTTTTAAATTTAAAAAATGGAGGTAAAAATCATGGCACTCATAAAAGGAAAAAAAGATAACTTAGCCGTACGACCGACAGAAGGTAAACAAGGAGAAATCATCAACCAAAGACCCTATGATCTCTGGACAGATATGGATCAACTGTTTGATCAATTCCGAACCAATTTCAATGATCTCTTCTGGAGACCAAACAGCAGTCTGTTCAACACCTTCGATGACGACCGCACACCAATGATGGATGTTGCCGACCTCGGAAGCACATATGAAATGAAAGTTGAAATACCAGGGATTCCAAAAGAAAAAATAAACATCGACGTCTCACCAACCCACATAGAAATTTCTGCAAAACACGAAACAGAAGAAGATGAGAAAAACAAGAACTGGCTTCGAAGAGAACGCAGCAGTATGAGCTTTTACCGCAGCGTTGAATTTCCCGATAAAATAAAAACCGACACCGTCGAAGCAGAGTTTAAAGATGGCATCTTGAAACTATCCCTACCAAAACAAGAACCAAAACCAGAATTGAAATCAACCAAGGTAAAAATTAAGTAAAAATTTTCTTTCTCTTATTTTTTTATTCTTAAAACTCGATACGTCTACTAAAAAAAATTTTAGAATTCGTAGATTTTTATTATCTTCGTTATTTTATCATTTTGTAAACATGTCTCGATACTTCTTAATACATGGAATGATAAATAGTATAGCAAGGGAGGCTCTTGAACTTGCTATACTCTACAAACTACTCTAGCTTTTCTTCTTTCAAAAGGAAAAAAATAGGATGTACGTCATGCTTCGTTGTTGTTGTACTATCGAATCTGTTTCGGTACAAAAAGGAAGAAGGGAACAGACAGGTAAAGACTAAGACCATTAACACAACCGCAGAACTAACCAGAGCAACATTTTCAGATCCCGGGTCAAAAATAAAAGGAGAGGGAGAGTAATCATGAACCGGCAACAACTCGCCTACTTTAGAGTCGTTGCCCTTATCATGGCTGGATTAGTAGCCACACTTACCATCGGGAATCTTTTTACTATTGCCACAAAAGGCATTTCTGTTACACTCCCTACAGAAGAAGAACTTCATTGGTCGATAGACCCACTGCAAAAAGAAGTCTTGTTTCGCACGTCGTTCTCTGTAAAAAACCAAGGTGTCTATGACATTAGTGATATCGATATCTCCGCTCATTTAGTAAAAGATGATATGACCCCTTTGTTCTCATTTAACAAACAGGACATGACGGTTTTACGAGGCAGCAATACAACCTTTGATTTGCTTATTCCCCTTAGTCTTGATACAATTTCATTTTTTGATTGGTTCAGTCTTATGTATAAAAATACCACGCTTCAACTATTGCTGGATATCAACGCAGTCTATATGTTTGGTCTGATTGAATTCACGGCAAACGAAGCAATTGATGTCCCATGGTCTCCACCCCTTTTAGGTCTTTCTAACAACAATTCGACGGTCCAGGATGGGATTCACAGTATCTCTACTCTTTTAGACATCGCATCGGGTAAATCAATCTTTTCACTGCCTGATATTATCTCATTGTTTTCTTCACGACAGATTTCCTATACAGCTGAGAACGGGTTTTCGTTTTCCTTTCAGATCTCCAATTATTCAGAGACAGTAAAAAACATCACCTGTCATATTATCGTGCCTATATTCGTAATCAATGGTTCATTAGCATTCACACTATCCATTCTTGCGGGTATTGATGAAAGTGGTGTTGTATTACGAATACAGGAGGTTGGGGTAGAGTATGTCATCTAAGAAGCGACACATCTCACTAAAGACATTATTAACTTTAGTATTTTACCTCATCATCCCCCTCTGTTCCCTTCTTCTTATTCTACAGGTGTACCCCGAGCTTCCTAAAGATCGGTTTTACATGCGCATTTATTGGGTTCTTCTTACTGCCACAGTCATTGTCATTCTTGCTCAGCTTAGTACACGTTATCAAAAAGGTGATACGAGACGATTTCTGCTGAATATCGGATTTACTGTAGCAACCATGATCTGGATGTTTGGTTTGTTAGGCGGCGGGGTAGTGATTCCAATGCAATGGAACGAGTATGATTTTTCTTTACATATGCAAAATTACATCGTACTTATCGTCTGTGTCGCTGCGTTGAACATGATGTATTACACACTTGAGTGGAAGGTGTACCGCAAAGACAAGACTTTTTTTCCCTTCCAAAAAGAAACAAAAACTAGTACTATTATCAAATAGACAGGAAAATTTATTGTTGAATATAGCTCAATAAAGAATGGGGGAATTTTAAAATGATATAACCAGTTCAGTTAATAGATATATAAAAATATATATTTTAGAGTTTTTGTGCAAACTCATCTAGCTTCGCGTTCCAGTTCCCCATAAGCCCGTTTCCGCTTTGCGTATCTTTTCCAACTTGAAAGTCCACTTCCGCTATCTTTACCATATTCTTCTTCGACAGCAGATTCTCCATCTCGCCTAGGCGATTCTTCTTCATTGCATGGGTGTTCATAATACCATATTTTTTTTCGTCCATCCCGGAAAGTCTCTTCATGAACGACCTCATATTCATCTGGAGGTTGAATGCTTCCGCTGGAGCGGAGAATACGTATACATCTGCATTAGGCATCGCAGCGGGATTTGCTTCATCGGTGATAAAAACCTGTGTTTCTGCACCTTTCTTTTTCAGGGTTACTGCGAGAGAATCAATCAGTTTTCTGCCATTCCCATATCGTGACCAATACACCAGGACATATTTCATGAGCTCACCAAAAGGAGATTTAGAAATGTATATAAAAAGATGGCATGATAATTCTTGATTACATCGTGTTGCATATCCAGATTGAGATGATGCAACATGAAAAACATAAGATATTTTATCGGACTGGATGTCCATAAAAAAAGTACCATATACGTAGTACGAGACAAAATAGG
>Ga0307379_10003682_pt1 | contig 22128 bp, 19 predicted proteins | sample UN2MG_FD_202237 | JGI IMG/M metagenome (GOLD analysis project Ga0307379, IMG submission 202237) | Soil microbial communities from Risofladan, Vaasa, Finland - UN-2 | ecosystem: Environmental > Terrestrial > Soil > Coastal area > Acid sulfate soil | place: Finland: Risofladan, Vaasa | collected... | reverse complement strand
CGTCCGTGAGCGGCTGTCTTTTCCAACAATCGTTCTGCATCGGCTACACGGAGAGACAGGTCGTTCACTAGACTTTGAATAGTAGCCAGTTTAGTTTGTGGCTCAGTACCGCCAATGGAAAAAGTTGATGCACCTGCGTCCATCAGTTTTACGCGCAGCGCACCTTGTTTTTCTAGCTCAGTAAGATAGCGCAGTGAACTGTCAGCGCCTTGTAGCAAGGTAGACGGAATGTATTTGCCCTTAGCAAACTTATACGTAGTCGGCAAATACGTAACGTTACCTTTGGTCGGCGCAACGATTTGTGCGATAGGACTGTTAGCGTCGGATACTAGTGTACGTCCGCCTGAGATGTTGATACGGCGTACGCTATCGCTACCCGTTGTAACACTTTGGATATCCGCGGGGAGGGTGCCCATAAACTTACCACCCCGATAGCAATAAAAGAAACCGTAGCCTTGCGTTGCAGGCTGTGCCTTGCTGTCCAACAGTCTAGTCAACGGCCCGGTAACTTCTTCCGTGGGTACCCATTTGCCAACCGGGGCATGCGGCGTAACTACGATGTCTCCGTTTTCGAAGTACACCAAAAATTGCTGCTTGTCTTGGTGGTGGTCGGGTTCGTCAGATAAACCGAAACCGTCAACCAGGGTATCACTTTTTCGTTTCCGATGAGTCGTCCAGTATTCGTTTGGAACGCGACGCATGTCAGTACGCGTTCCTGCGTACACTGGGGAAACAAATGCCTGCGGTTCAGAAATAACCAGCGCTAATTTTGTGCCTCCTTCTTGTAGCAATACTTTGTAAAACCCATTCTCCTGTGCGGTAACATGGACGATGGGTTTTTCCGCTTCGACTGCGTAGTTAGTTTCTGCTCTTGCATCCGCAACTACGTAACCCTTTTTAGCCATCGTTTGCCATGCGTTACCCGCGTGCTTACCAAAAACTTTTCGGTAATCTTCCGCGGTGTTATCCGCGGTGAGAAATACAACTTCTTCCTGCGCAGCGGCTTGCTTTTCCATGTGGGGCTGCAACGCGGATAAAATCATTTGCTGGTCAAACGTCTCAAACGCGTACTTCAACACCGGAGGGTGCTTTTCTAAAATTTGTTTGAAAGCCGTCTTAACCCGATTAGGCGCCATCGTAAGATACGCTGCTAGTTTTTCCCCGGGTACTGCTGCGTTAGCGTATACATTATGCCCTGTTGACGGCGGGATAACCAGATCACGGATATCCGCGTCGGGGTTCAACTCTTTGGGCGGGTCAACCCCTTCTCCCAAATTATCGAGTGCGTTGCGTTCGATCTCCCCTAACCATTCCTTGTTTAGCGGAAGAAAGATATCTTTGTCTTTGTAGTACACAACCGCTAACGGTTTGATTTGGTTGCTCGACAAAATAGCAGGGACGTAAAGTGCAATCCCGTCAAAGTCTAATACGAATGCGCCTATTCCCGAACCGTTGTCTAGGTCACTTTCTAGCACTTTGAACGTAACGACTTTATCCATTAGCTCTGGGAATTTATTCCCTAAAATACCCTGGGCCATTTGACTAAAACCGTCTTCAAAAGCACGAGTGGCGTCGTCAGCAGTAGGAGGCGGCTGCATAAAAGCTTGCGTTCGGGGAGACATACCAGGCATTTCTTTTTCCTCTCTAAATGTGTTTCCCGAATTGGTAAATTGCAGTCGGGGCTAAACTGTGCACGGCGTGGGTTAAAAACGCCGGTGCGAGTGTCTTGATAGCCTGCAATTTATCCGGGGCGTGCTTAACGGCGTCTACTGAAGCGGCCACTTCTTCTACCAAACCAGGCGCGGCTAACATGGCACTTGCACCTGAAGCGATATTAAATATTTCGCGTTGTGTATCCGGGTTACTTACTAACGCCCGTATCGCTAACATTGCCGGAAGAGCTATCGCGGTATTGATATTGGCTAAGTTTTGCACGGCTTGCACAAGCTTCGAGTATGTTGGTGCATCGCGTAGATTACGTGCATGCCCTAATTCGTGCCCGACGACCGCGGGGTTATTGACGCCAACGCTAACAGTGTCGCTGCTTGGGTTATAATTACCGACGGTGTTAAGGTTTTTGCGAAAATGAACACGGCCTAATCTAGGGTCAGTTTTTAAGTAACGTTGAACTGTGGGGGCAATATTGGCGCTCTGTTGCGGTTCGTTGAAAAAACCCCCCGCAGATTGGAGATGCTGTATCAACGCTGCAACCCCAGGTCGCGTCGTTAGTGACTGTATCGTTTCGACATTGCCCATTATCCGCCATCACTTTGGCCCGTCACTTCGGGGGTGCTATAACTTTTGTTTCTGGTTCTGTAGCAGTGTCTATTGCCGGCGCTTCTTCCGCTGCTGCTTGTTGCGGAGGCAACATATACTGGTCATAAAGCGCACGCATACGGGCGTAGTATTCTGGGTTCGAAGCTAGCGCGCGTTGTTGCGCCATGCTGTCATTGGTGTCTAACCCGAATTCACTACCTAGATCGTTCAATCCAACGTTGTAACGCGCGCCGCGCTGCATGGTTTCCATAGGGTGCATCGCTCCTGGTTGTGCTTCTTTAACCAGTTGATCGATAAGTAATACCCCACGTCTACGCAATCGTGCAGTTTTAGCCAGCATCTAGTAACCCCGGTTTACGCTTGCATCCGTCGTAGCCGAGACAAGAGGTTGCTGTTGGGCAACGGAGCAGACGCTTTCTTGTCTGTCTCATCCTTCTTGTCCTCTTTGTCCTCTTTGTCCTTCTTGTCTTCTTCGTCCTTTTTTTCGGCGTCGCTCTTGCCTTCACTGTCGCCCTTGCTAGCGATGTAGTTCTTCAACCCGGCGGGCATCTCAGCCGTCTTTTCCATTTTGGTGACGACATTTTCACACTCTTGCGGAGGGAGACCCATCAAATACTGCACCGCAGCAACTTTTTGGTGGTCAGCGAAATAAAACGGGAAGCGGTTGGCATACTTAGCCCCCAGGGTTTTAAAACGCTGCATGTACGCTTCGTCTTCACCAACTTTGGTTTCTTGGATGACGGTGTTGGTGCCGCCAGCGTGGGCTTCTTGCCCGGGGTGAGCTTTTTCGTCGCCGATACGAGCTTTTGCGGGGACAACTTCGTCAGTTTTACCAACGTCGGCAACGCCTTTGTTGGCGTAAGCCGAACCACCGGGACGATTTTTGTCGTCCAACGCAAGCTCACCAGTTGCGGCGTCAGCCGGAACAGCGCCTACACCGACGGTGGTGCTGCTTTGTTTGATGCGAGCCGCAGCGCGAATAAGGTTCTGGATTGACGCGCTTTTGTTGACTACTTCGGTAACGGTGTTGGAACCGTCGACGGCAACGGGGCCCATAGCGATACCTTCAACTTTTTCTTCGTCTCCAATTTTACCCTTGCCAGCAGCTTCTTGTTGGCCTACTCCGGCTACGCCGACATTTGCAAACCCTTCGGGGCGCTGTTGCTGATCCATCGCGCCTTCTCCGGTAGTTCCCAACGCCGGGGTATTCTGCTGGTCAGGTCGGTCACCAGTGATGGTGGAACCTTGCGCTAGCTTTTGAACAAAGCGAATAGCTGCGCGTTTTGCCGAAGCTTCTTTTGCTTCTTCAGTCGGAGGTGCGCCTTTCATCTCTGCCGGCATCTCTGCGGGCATTCCGCCTGGAGGGGCGCCTGCGTCACCACCAACAACTGTTTCAGCGGCCGCAGCAGCGCTATCCGCACTGGCTTGAAGTGAATCAGCCAGCTCAACGAGATTGGCTGCAAGGTCTGCGGTGGCTTCGGGGGCTACTTCACCAACCGGCTCTTCAGGCAAACTCTCAGAGCCTTCGTCAGCAAGTGCGGCTGCGAGTTCTTCGTTAGCGATTTTGACGGCCTTGGTGTCAATCAGCGCTTTCATGCTGCCATGCGCGTAGGCTCTCTTGAACAATGCCATGGGTTTTACTCCTTTTTGGTTTCAGTCAAAACTGTTATTTCCGATTCGACGTAATAGTAGGTTGAAATTACCGTTCTTTCAAGTGCTTTTACCATTAGTACTTTCCACCGGAGCCACGTCCAAAATCTGTCCCGTGGACAAACCCCGGTATTGGATGAGTACCATGTAACTCCGCCTTCTCCGCAAAGTGTGCGCCTTCGAGTACGGTTGTTTTTAGATTACGGTGCCCCATGCGCGCTAGCCAATTGGGATTCATTAGCGGGTTGCTAACAAATGAGTTCATTATAAAGGATATCGCCGGGGGTTGTTTCGCGGTTTGTACTGACTTTACGCCCGCTTTAGCTAACTCTTTTTGTATTTCCGGCGTCACAATTGTTCCGGCAACATGGTGCAAGTAACCCTGTGCAAGCATGTTTCCGCCAGCTTTCTTCAACGGTTGTGTTGTTGTATCCTTAGCCAGCGCTTTCAATAAGGTTGGGTAGCTAACTACTTCTCCAGGGTAAAAATGATTCTCGGGGTCGTCGTCGATCTGCACGTGGTTCAACTGAGACCGCGCCAGCAGTTCTACATGCCGTTTGTCAATATCAACGCCTTGATCCCGGTAGGTATCGTAAATACGGTCGACCATATACTTACGGCCAGCGCCCATCCCCTTGTGTTTAACGACGTCATCGGGCCGCGGTATTCCTGTAGTCAGCGTATCTCCGGCCGTAAGTGTTTGCCCCATGCTTACTGCCGGGGGTGTATTGGGCGGTGCATAATGAATCGTTTCACCAACCCGGATATTATGGCCACCTTGGGGCGCTTTCTCAATCTTCGTAACCTTACCCGCGGTTTCGGAAAGAACCGCACGGTTAGTAAACGTTTCAGGGATGGACATGAATTGTCGAAGCCCTTTAAGCCCTTTGATTTTTGCAGTGTCCCCACTTGCTTGGCGGACACCGTGCCGTGCCGACAAAGTAAATTGGGTCAACGGTTCAGTCAGGGCTTGCGCAGACCGGATGCCAACGTTAGTACCTAGCGTATGTAGTTTTCCCGTTTCGTTACTACCATAACACTTTTGGCAAACGCCGTCATTTAACTCACATGTCATAGGGGAGCGAACTATGACTGACTTAGCTTTCTTTCTTAACTGCGTGTAGACTTGAGACGTAATTTCAGACCCAGCGCGGAATCCAGCGGCTGACTTAGCGAGGTAGCGGTCAACGATATTGGTGTCATCCGTTGCCATCGTGATACCATTTGTTGTTCCACAGTCTTCCCGCAGTACCATTTGGTCACCCATGTTATTGACCAAAATCTTGGAAAAATCTCCGGGCTCAGTGATGGCTAAGTTGGCAGCAATAAGGTTATTTCTCGATTCCATCCCCGTTGCCCAGGATTCGCTGGGACGAAGACCCTCGCTATAACTGTGATGTACCAACCAAGGATACGCGCCGCCTTCAGGATTACGACCGGCTACCGGCGCCATGAATGACCGCATTAATTGCACCGGTTTCCCGCGGGCGCCGGCGTTCACCATCATCCCCTGCGAACCCCCGAAACGGGGTAACGTTCTTTCCAAGCGACTCTGTGCGTTGAGAATAATCTGTTGCCGCTTGACCGGGTCTCCAGTCTTTTGTATCTCGCCCAGCGCCGGCCTCAACGCTGCGTTGCGGGCTTTGTAGTCAGGCGTGATGTCGTCAAGTGTTACCGACGCACCTTCCATGGTAGCGATTTCATGGCCCAATTGGCGGATGTTGTCCATTGTTTTCCCCGCAGTTGCGGGGTCACGTCGGGCTAAGGTATACAATTTTTCGTGTAACGACTTCTTGTTGATGGCTTGGTCTGTTTGCAAATCTTTTGGCAAAAGGTCGTTAACAAGTATTTGTCCAAACGTAGTAGCCATGAAATGACCGTAGACCTTACTTACGCGTGCAGCTCAATTAAGCACCCAATAGGTAGTCTTTAGTTGTATTGAGGCGGCTTTTTACGCCTTCCCAATAGTCGGGGTCTTGCGCTTTTTCTGCTATGGGTGCGGCTGCCATACCACCAGCACCCATCATCCCAGTACCGAGACCAAGAGCTCCGACGCCGGCGGCACCGCCTAGCATGCCTCTTTGCAGACCCGACATCCCGGTTAAGGCACTTTGTGCCCCGCGACCTGCTCCGCCAAGGCCGGCTAACATTTTATTACCACCAAAAGCCAAATCTTTACCGCCTTTCCACCCTTCACGAATACCCTTACCTAGCCCGCCCAACCCGGATTTCAACGCCTTCCCACCAGACATGATGCTCCGGCCTAAGGTGCCCAAACCCGGGATAGCAAGTTTTTCCAAGTCGATACCCAGTTCTTGCGCCTCTTTGATCATCGTGTTGATGTCTACTTCAGAAAGCGCGTGTTGAACGCCCAAGTGATATGCCATTTTTAACATTGCCCTTCCTCCTAAATACTTGTGTCAGAGGGGCCGCGGATGTCTAGCCCCGAAGAATACGTAATATCGCTATCGATGTTCCCTGCCCGGGAACCTTCGTACGTTCGATGATCGTCTTTAGGCGCACCAATTGCTTCGGGTACTTCTACGTCTGGGTTGAGTTCCGCAACGGTGTCGTCTTCTTGAAGAATTTTTACTAGCTCGTCTACGGAGTTACCAGGTAACCCTGCGTCATGGAGGGCTAACTTCACCCCCAAAATATAAGCTACTTTGTTCATGCGGGTGTCTTTTCTTCTTCTTTATCTTCTTGCGTTTCGTTTGCACCGAATACCCGTTTACCCACCATCGACCAAAGACCCGACGCAGCGGCGCCGACAGTGAGACCATTTAGAATGGCCTTCCACCAAATCAGTCCTACAAAAAGCCCGGAGGCGACTGCCACTACCACACCTGTTCCCGACGACACCCAAGGCAGCGCGCCAACGGGCAATGATTTCCAGATAAACTTTTTCAATATCCAGAGGGACAACATGATAGCCAACCCAGCAAAGATACCCCAGTCCTTAGCGTTGAATGCTTGTACCAATTTTTCAACGTACGCTCCGGGATCTTTTTCAACGTCTGCGATTACAGCGGCGTCTGCCGGTGTTTCCTCAACTGGTGCAACCGGCGCAACAGCTTCCGCGGGGACAATCGCAATAGCCGGCGTACCGACGGTAACTTCAACTGCGGGTGTAGCGGTGTCGGCTAAGACCACCGGCGCAAAAAGCAACAGGCTTGCCACTAGACAGGTAGTGATTTTTTTAGTCACTGTTATCTCCTTTAGAATCTGTTTGCCTTTGTATGATACTGTCAAAAAATAGGCCAATTTACTCAGTAATACAAGGTGTTTTACTTCAGCCGCTTGAATCCCCACGCAGGTGTATCCGCTTTGGTTCGGAACAAAACGTAGCGCTGACCATTGTCACGTTGGAAACGTATTTTGTCGGCGTTGCTTTTGACTACTTCAATTTTTTCTTTGAAGGGCATCGTGACAGTGCCCGCTCCGTATGTATCGTCGGGAATGGTTCCCGTGAAATTAAGAGCGTAGTCAGACGTGTGGGTAGGCTGTTGGACGGCCAATAGCATTCGGTCACTACGACGTGGGAGACGAGCTTTCGGGATAGCGAATGAGTGAGCTTTATCTGTTTCCGGGTCAACGAGTCGTAAGTCATAGTGTTTCCCTGCCTTTTGCGCAATATGTTTCTGGATAGACAGCATCCAACTTTGGTTTTCGATATTGGGGATAGCGTCTATCTTTCTGGCTTTGGGGATGCCGGGGGCGAACTCTGCACTTTTTATCATCTCAATCTTGCTCCCCGGCCCAACACGTTTTGCGCTATCTACCATTCCCAGTGACGCGTAGAGTTTCTGTGCTGCTTTGTTTGATTTGTTCACCAAAGCTCTGTTCACAGGGCCGGAAAAGCTGGCTATTAACCTTGTTGCGGTGCCACTACGTCTGGCTCCTGGTGACACCCAGAGTTGCTTCAGCTCCTTTTCCTCAGGAGAATACGCGGCGAACCCTTTGATATCCCCCTTGTCGATAACTATTTTGTGCTCCCAAGGTTTTTTCAAAGACACGCGCTTGAGTTTGAACTTAGATATGTCGTCTTGCTTCATGTTGCGGATGGTTGACGCACTCTTTTCCTGCATACCCCGCAGCGCTTCTAACACCTGCAAGCGATAGTTACGCAGTCTTTTTTCAGCCGGAGTTCCTGAGCCCAATACTCCACGTTGAATCTCTAGCAGTTCATCGACCGACCGGAATCCGACATCTTTTAACCACGAAGAATGATCTTCACCTAGTCCTTGTTTATTACCTACGATGTCGCCAACGAAAGCATGCGTCAATGTACCTCCAGGGAATTCTTTTTTGCGGGCTAACTGCTTCGGTGAGTTGTGCGCTTTTAACCAACGCTGTCGAAACGGAGCTACGTCGATAGGCGCTACGTTTTTGACGTTGTACCCAGCTTCTTCTAGAAATTCCCTCTGCGCAGCTCCCAGCGGGTCTTCCCCAGGGTCAACACCACCACCGTAAACTCCCACACCTTGCTGTGGGAATAGGCCCGATAGTATTTTCCCGTCCTTGCGCGCGAAAAGTTCTACCCGGGGACGAGTTGCGAGGGCGGCCGTCTTCACTTTGCCAATCAAGAAGTCTTTCTTTTCTACTTTGAGCAAATCTTTCAGCTCTACCGGCGCTGCTACGAGGCCTGTTATAGCCGATAGGCTATATGGAGCTTTGACTGACCCACGATTCTTCATGGGCGACGTATCCAAACGTATTTGATTGGCCTCAGGCTTTTTCATGACAGTATCTTCGCGTTGCGATAAGCCTGACATGAGGCTTTTTACTTTTTCACGGGCTTTATTTATACCCATAGACTGCCCCAGTGCTCCGCGAACGTAAAAACCCCTATCCCCTGAGAATTGCACCGTCACGTTTTTGACGTCGTCAGACGAATCCATCGTCTTGGCGACAGTGTCGGCCATCTCTTTTACTTTTTTCCACGAAACACTTTTCCCAGGGTCAATGTCGACTAACAAATTGCTTGTCGTGTGGCCAAAAACGGGGTGCACTTCCGACATGCGCATCCCGGCCCACTGGTCAAACGCAGGTCGACTCGAAAGATCTATTAATTTACCTTGATGGTCTTTACGACGTAAAACGTTGTGGCTCGGTGAAAAGCTTTGGCGCAGGATGGTCTCACGAGAATCAGACGCTTTGATAGCGTTGAGAATCTTGTTCTTGATATCTTTGCGCTGGTAATAGTCAAAGACATCCCGCTTGGTTAACTTGGCAAGCGGGCTGTCTATGATTACTTCGTTCCAACGTTTGGGGTCTTTGGCCACTTTATTAGTCTACCGCTGCCCATTATGCGCGTATAGACGACGCGGAAGTAGGCTCTCGCATCTGCGGCGTCGTCATAGGCATTTCGTTTAGTGCTGCGTCCCACGCGGATGACGCTGTAGGGCCAGACCAACTTTGTGGTGAAGTGTATCCCACCGAGGGGACGCTGTAACCGGCGGACAATGTCATAGGGCCTAGAGCTTGCTTGATAATCCCCGCGTCAAATAGTGCAACGCGGACGCCAAGTTGATAGGCTTGTTTAAGCATTTTTTCTCCTAAGTCGGTTCCGGCATTGTGTATGGTGTTGCCGAAGGCCACGGCGATTTAGTGTCTTGTAGTTTTAGTTTACTTCCGCGAATGTCTACCGGAGTTCCAAGGCTAATTTCTCCGCGGTGATATGCCGCCATTGCGTCAGCCTTTGTATTGAATGACCGCGTATGCCCAGTTGGTTTAGCGCTTGTAGCTTGATAAACACCCATCACCGCTTCTTGGTCTGGCGCGGCTTTAGTCAGTGTGAATTTCCGTTGGTCACTGAGTAGCATGTTGGGCAGTGTCATCCGCTTAGCTTCGGCTACCGCTTCGGGGGTTACTGGAAGGGTAAGACTAACAGCGTCACCATCGAAGTCACCCGCTTGAATGGGGGCAAAAGACTCGTGGACACGTATCGTTTTCCCCGGAACTAATTTCGGGTACGCCGCTAAAATATTGTAACGGTATAGCGTTGGGGCACGGTTGATAAGCGTAGGGCGTTCTCCCAATTCACGGAGCAATTCGTTCTTGGCCACCGGGTGACGGTCTTCAATCATTTTTTTAGCTTCGGTAGCTTTGAAACCCCGGCGTACTAAATTTTTAGTAATGAATGGAGAATACATTGACCAACCAGCGTCTTCTGGCAAGCCATATTGATCCATTGCCAACGCCGCGTCGGGAGCAATCGTTCCTCGGCCACTAACATCCTGTCGTTTAGAAATTAGTTTCGAATGGAAGAACCCCGTTTTAGGGCCCTGACCCGCGCCCGACAACCTTGCAATGTACCCTTTGACATTTCGATTCTGTAACTGCGGACTCATTGGTTCTCGGGTTCCGTATAACGCTCCGACGGTATCGTAAAGATGTTGCCGTGCATCCCCACGGACGTCGGAAGGAAGCCCTTTGGTTTTGTTTAGTAGGTCATCGGCGATCATTGCGTCTCGGAGTAAGTAATTAGGATCGCTAATCTGAAGTCGATTCCCTGTTTTGCTGGGGATGATTGGACGGTACATCGGTGGCGGTACTGGTATCTTAGTAACGACGTAAGCATTTTCTGGCCGTAGCTTTTGTTCTTGCAGCGCACGAATATACTTTAGTTCCTTGACAGCGTTGTTACGCTTATCCGCTTTCAGGCCCTTGAGTTTTACGAGCACTTCTTTTTCACGGGCGGCTAAGTCGATTTTAGCTAACCGTTCCTGGATACCCTTACCACCCTCTTTTTGGAGAACGGCGTCAAACTCAGGCTTGGTCATCCCTAAGAACGTTTTTACGGGACGTTCGAAAACGGGGTTGACCACCGGTTCGTGTAGATTGATATGACTCCATTTAGAACCAGAGTTGCCACCTGTTACCACGGGATCAAAAAACCCACCAACTTCAGGCTTCAAATCTTTTGCTCTGACGAACAACGGTCTTTGTATCGCACCCGCGGACATCTGGGTAACGTCAGCATCCGTCAACGGCCCCAGTTGAACGTGCGTATCCTGCTTGTCCATCTTGATGCCGGCGCCTACAAGCTGCGCCCCAAATTTGTTGTAGGCAAAAGACGACTTCAGTTGGGGTAACGGTAGCCCTAATTGGTAGGCGCGCCACCACGCGTCATTCTTCTGCGTCTTGAGCGTAGATATCTCTCGTAGAATATTGCGGGCGTTATGTGCTACCAGCGCGTTGAACTCCATCCGCCCCATGCCTTTGGCGCCGGTAGGGCCACCAGATGACGGTTGTTGATTGACGTCGTAGCTTTCAATCCCCCGCGCTGAAAAGTTGGTGTCCGTGGTCTTCATCAGCTTCATGGTGTATTGGGGCCCGACCAACACGCCCGGTATCTTTTTCCCAGTAATCGGATCAGTGATGGTCTCCGTATCTTTTAACCCGTGTTTGCGCAGTTCGCTTTTGACAAATTTAACATTGTCACGAGGAGCGAAGTTCTCAACAGCAATCGGCTTGCCGGTCTTCTCGGCTACTCTTGCGAGCGCTGTTTCTAGGATCTGTGCAGGATTGACGCGCGTTACAACACTGGTCGGGGAGATGGCGATATCAATGGGACGCCCTTGTTCATCCTGTAGCATTTGTTCATCGGGGACGATAACGGATACGACACCCTTGTTGCCGAAACGCCCTGACAGCTTGTCGCCCACCTGCAACGGTTCTTTGGTTTTGATGGTCATCCGAACCTTGTTACCCGAACGGACAACGTCAGTCACTTCTCCTGGGCCATCGTGATCCCAAGTAATACCAGTATCTCGAAACGGTTTAACCAAGCTGCCGTGCAGTTTACCCAGCATTTTTGCTTCAGGGGAGAGCGTCGTTTTATCCATGGCGGCGACAAGTAAATCCCCTGGCATCACCCGTGTACCCGGCTTGATGACACCATCGCTCGTCATGTTGTCGTACATCGTTTTAGGAAATTTGTTCCCATAGTACGTAGCATGAGTCTTGCGGTCTACCGTCATACTTGGTTCAATATTCAGGCCTTCCGTGTACATGTGCTTGGATGTAAGTTTATTAGCTGCGCTTTCCGACACCGCTAACGCGTCGTTACTGTTCATCCCCCGCATGGACGTGTAAGCTACCCGCATATTCCGCCCGGCAGTTAGAGTACCGTTTTGAGAAAAGTGGGAATTTGCAAGTACTTGACCGGCACGAACTTTATCACCCACTTTAACGTTGAGCTTATCATCTAGGTATGTCTTGGAAGCTAGAGGATAGTTACGGAAAAACGGTAGCTTGAGCGTGTTATCCGCCGCAGTCTTCGACGCCTTATCCGGGCGAACGTGAATGAATCCATTCCGAATTTTAGTCACTACCCCGTCTACCGGAGTAAAAGGTGCGAGCATTTTCCCAACTTCTTGCTCCATCGTTTTACCCGGTTTGTAAGAAGCAACTTGTATCAAGGGAACTTCGTTGTGCACCAACGGCAGTGCTTGCGTAACCATCTTGGCGCCCATTGTTGCTCGGTTGCCGTCAATGCTATCCATGAAAGGAATAAGGTTACTCGGGTAACTGTACATGCCTTGCATATTGGGTAAGCGATAGTCGACTTTGTTAGCTGGGATAGATTGTAAACGTCCATCTTTCATGACGTCTATTTTTCCAGTCAATCCTTGGAGAGGAAACGCAACTGCACTTTCGGCCAGCGTTTCTATGGGGACGTACATTACTTTGCCGCCTTTACTCGGCCTAACGTACGTATACAATTTACCGGTTTTATCCACCGCGGTGAATAACGCTGTCCGAAGATCGATACCGGCCTTGTTTGATTCTGGTGTGCGCACCGGGTCAAGAATACCCATATGCGTTGAGTGTAAACGGCGCGCTTCGTCGGGCACCGCCCGGTCGCTGGGGATTCCGCCTTCACCCATAGGCGTAATACGTGACGCGGCGTCTATAATTTCAAGGGGGTTGATTTGGGTTGGGCTGCTTGACAATGCCGACGTGGCAAGAAATTTACGGATGCCAGGAGTGAAAGGCGATGTGGGCAACGCTTTACGTATGTCTTTTGTGCGCTCCAACTTACCCATGACTTTTCGTTTAATATCACGGGCATCCAGCCGGATACGTTCAGCGATGAAATCGTCAGCACTCATGTACTGTTTGAATGCGAGACTGTCCCGTTCATCGAAGTCTTCGTTTTGGTTGTACGCAGTCAACAATTTTTCTGATGCGGAAAGTAGCGCGTCAGGTGTGACCCGGTCGAATGCTTGCCCCAAAGTTTTTTGAGTAACCCGGGGGTCAAGCACTGTATCGTTATATGCACGCTTGATGGCGTCTAGTTTGTTTTCACCAGCTTCTTGGTTCATTGGGCGAACAAGTTTTTCGTAGAGTTTGCCTACGTATTTATCTGCCTTAGCCCCGTAAGCATTACGATTTTGCTCCATCAACTTTGGGTTCCACTTTTCCGCAATGATGGAGTCAGACACGCCCATACGGTTTAGTATTGGGTAAAGCGGCACCTTTGATGTGCCGTATTCCATGTTAAACTCGCCCTTTTTTGGATCCATGCTCAGCCGAAAACCCCGTCCTTTGCCCAAGTTAAACTGGGCTTCCAGTTCCTGGTTTCGTTTTTTACGCGCGTAGACTCCCGGGCGCATGCGGATTTGGTTGGCTAGCGCGTACGTATTGCCATCAACCAAAAAGGTATGATGCGCAGTTATATGGGGTAGACGCATAAGCGGAAACTTGGAAACGGTTTGGACAACTTTTCCAGTGCTATTGTCACGCAGTGTCAGCGTACCGTTTATGGGCTCCGCTAATGACCGAGCGGACAGACGGGCTTTTTTGTAGTCTTCTGACCCGTAGTCTTTAGGGGTTACCGTTACGTTGCTTACATCCAACGTGTACTTTTTCCCTTCCATGGGGAAAGACCGTTTGATTTCATCCACGGCCTTCTCACGGATGTCTTCTTGTTTACTCGCACCAGTAGTAAAAATTCTTTTTATCTTTGGATCGTACGGTGTCGTCATGCCGAAAGTATAGGTCAAAAATGGTATAAGAACTAGAAGATTTAGTTAGCCCGGGTACTTGCCTTTCCCGGGAAAACCGTTAACCCTTCACGAAAGGAGAAGAGTTTGACATCCAAGTCACGACACCAAGAGGAGGCTGATCTGGCGACGGAGCAGCCAAAGGTGGTAAACGCCACCACGCCCCCTACCGCAGCCGTAGTAGGGGGAAAGAAAAAACATAAGCGCCGAAGGCAAGCGCTTATGCCCCCACCGCCGGAAGTTCTAACGCTGGGGGACAGTTTGCCAGGGAGATTACTCAACACTCTCTGGCATGCAAAACTAGGACGCGCACGTCGGGACGCGTTGCTAGTTGAGCTGGCTTCACAAATTCCCGACGAACGAGTTGAAGGTCCGCTTGACCGGCTGGTTGAAGCGTATGACCTTCAATTCTGGTTCAAACACTACGCGCGCAGCCGTAGAGTTTGGGCCCAACTGGACGGCCAGATGGAGCATATTACGCTCCTGGGAGTTGATCTAGCCGACCAGCAAATCAAGTTCCTGGATGCTCAACTCCAGGAACGCGTTCTTCCCGTTAGCGAAGTGAAGCTCGTTGACGAAGAAGAACGAGAGCTACGTCAACAGCGTACGCTGTTGGCAAAGTTCGACGCGAAACATACTGCTATCGTAGAGCAGTTGGAACGTGTCGAAACGCAGTTGACCCAAGCAACAGCCGCACGCTTGGGGTTCATTGCAGCTCAAATTCGGGGAATAACCTCCGAATTAAAAAGCTTGAGCAACTCGCGGGACGCGCTCGCGCGGCGTGTCTCGCAACTTGAGGTGTCGGCAAAGGAACGCCGGCACAAAGCAACCACTATCCTAGGCGAGGTTAGCCGAGGAGAAATTCAACGTGTTAACACCGTCTAGCACGTTGCCATCCCGTATTTGGTTATGGGATGGTGACGAGCCCCGAACCTAGTCGTCAGGGGCAGTAGTGGTAGCTGAAACATCGTAGTACAGTTAGTAGGGCCGGCGATGGGGGATCATTCGTCATCGTCGGCCCTTTTTCTAGTGTATGTGTAACCCTTTTTGAGCGGCGCACTTTTTTCGTCAACCATATATTTAATCAAAATGTATATCTCACCGTCTTTGTCGTGCGTCCATTCTTCCCGCGTAAGGAAGTAACCACTGCCTGCCTGTAGACACCGCGATTGAATTTCCTCTAGCCGCTCCATTGCCAGCGGATCACCAAATGAATACCGCTCATATTTAGCGCTCAGTTTTCGGTTCGGTAGCGTAAGTAGATTATGCTCGGTGTTGGAAGCGGCGGACATCCCTGGAAGAGGGTCTTCTTCAGCGAGGTTAACCCACTTCTCTCGTTCTTTAGGATGCAGCGGCGGAATATCCCTTGGGGGCTTCTGCCCATTTTGTACCTCTTCAATAACAGACGCGAAGTCGCTTGCGTAATTTTCGGCCATATTACATAGTTCCTTGTTGGGAGGTCATTGCTTTTGCTTCTTGCGTCCGTTGTTGGTTCAGTTGTTCCATAACAAAAACAACCAACGCGTACATTACTACGTCTTCTGTTTGAAGCTGGTGCAGTTGGCTTTGTTTCATACCTGGGGACATTTGCTGAAGCTGCATTGCGACCTTTTGCGCTTCCGCCATCATTTGTTGCTGGTCATACTGAGGGCCCGGACCTTGTTGTTCAGCTTGTGACCGCGCTTGCTCCGCGAGAGTGCTCTGTAGTTCCTGCGTTTTCAGTTGTAAATCCATCTGGAAACGCTGTTCATCGAGAGCTTCTTGCAAACGCTGTTCTCGTTGCTCCCCGACATCCTGGCCAAACATTTTTGCCAATGCTGTATTGGAGAATAGCGTCCCACCAGCAATCTGGTTAGCCTGAAGTAGCATCGATTTTTGGTTAACGTCGTCAACCAATTTGAACGGCTCCAGCTCCAGCCGTACTTTTTCCCACCCCATGTATGTGGCTATTTGATTGGATATCCACTGGGCTTCGTCTACCAATTCACTAGTATAATTGAGCAGTTGATTTTCAAGAATGCGTAGGGTGACCCCAGAACCCGTAGACGATAGCCCGCCATATAGAAACTCCCGGGGGAAACCCATTGAAGCGATGATACTGTTTTCAGCTTCAGTAATTTCACCAGTGACCATCAACGCGCGCCCTTGGCCACCAAGCTGAGTAACGCCCAAAGGGATTGGAGAGAACATCAAATGAAGCGGGTCTTTTCTCCACGCTTTGAGATTCATTTTAGTTTCACTTACCCAGTTAGAAAGTGAAATCGTAATGGTGGGGTCAGCTGATGCAGTGGACTGGTTAGGATGGAGCACACGGAAAGGAACGATGTGCTCTTGCGCGATAGCTTCGTTAGCTTTGCGTAAAACGGCGACGTAGAAAAACTGTTTAAGCGTTGAAGTAAGACCAGGAAAACCCCAGCGGCTATCAATGCCAGCGGGGGCATCTGCTTTCATGTGGTACAGTTTATCCGCGCCAAATTTAAATAGCTTACGTTGTGCAACGCAGTTAACGAATGACAACGGCATTGTTTCAAGGAGGTGCTTGTCCCCTTTACGGATACGTGCCTGTATCTCTTCTGGTATTTGGTAGTAATAAGCGCACTCACCGGTAATAGGGTTGTCCTCGATTTCAATGCACTTCGGATCCCAACGAATCAGATTAATGCCCGCTGCGTAACGGAGCTTACGGTCATCAACTTCCATTCTCACGCTCTCCATACACTTAGAACAGCGGCAACGGAAGATAGCTTTCTTTTTACGGATACGAAATTTGAACCCTTTGACAAATTTGATATTTTCGGAGTGGCCACACCTGGGGCACTTTAGAAAACGACGGAATGGGAAGTACAATGAAACGAATGAATTTCCGTATACCTGGCGGTCGATGCCTGTTTTGATGAGGATGTTTTTCAGTTTTACTGTCGTGGAAAAAAGCTTTTCGTACTTCCGTTTCAACGTAGGGTTATCCGTTGTGTAATTGATTTCCGTAATGGGGTAGACCGCGAATTTGTTTAACGCCGCAAATACTTGAGGGCTGTTGTAATAAAGATACTCACAGTATTTGAAAAGCGTCTTCAGTTTTCGTGGAACAAAAGTTGTGAGGAAGTCAAACAGAGGGTTCGGGTGCTGCGTGCTGCGCCCTATTAGCTCAGTGTTTTGGTCAAAGGATCCCATAAGTACTCCTTGTTCTGGGGGCTGCTTTGAAAATAATAGGCTGGCTGCGGATACCAATCAAGAATTATATTGCATTTCCAACATTTACTGCGTAAATTCCAAAGGCGTAACGACATGACCAAGACTAACGACGTAAGCAATACCGCTACGATAACCTGCGGTTTTTCTCTCTTACATGGCACTCCTGTGTTCGTAGTCCCTGCGCTGGAACGGAATAACGCCGAGCTCAAACGCGTATTGGGGGCGACGTTCCTACGAGACAGGATGACCTGGGTGTTCCCTGGGTTTTATCCGTTTACCCAAGATGTGGTGCGGGACTTAAAAATTGTTATCCCAGGACTACAGTTTTCTCAAGAAGCTCAGATGCACATTGTCCACGCGGATGACGTTGCCGCCGCGGTAACAGCCCCTTCTCCCCCCACGGCATACCGGGAGGATTTCAAATTCATTACCGAGCCGTTCCAACATCAGCGTGACGCGCTGAACTACGCGCTACGGCTGTATCGCTGTGGGATTTTTTACGATTGTGGTTTAGGAAAGACGAAAGTTATCATTGATCTTATTCGGCATGAACGACAAAAAACGTTAGTGCTGGTTCCCGTTGTCGGCATTGACATGTGGTACAACGAAATACAGTTACACGGAGGCGGTGAACTAACGGCTACCTGTTTAACAGGGACGCCAAAAAAGAAGCGGGCAATACTGGAAGCGTCTCCGGCGTATGACGTACTCATCGTAGGGTACGATACCGCCAAACGATTTTACGACGGCATCATAAACATTTTCCCGTACACAACTATCGTTGCGGATGAGAGCCATAACTTACGGGGGAATAGAAGTGCGCGGACTAAAGGCGCCATTGCGTTAGCCGTCCGTGCTTGTCGACGGATTATTCTCAGCGGCACACCTAGTTTGGGAAACCCATTACACTTGTGGGGACAGCTTCAATTTTTAGGGAAGTTCATCCCCGCTAAGGACGCGTGGACATTTCGTCGGCACTACACGGTATCCCCCAAGTCACAGCCTAAAATGATTGTGGGGTATAAAAATTTAGACATGCTCAACGACAAGGTTAGCCGGATAGCTATCCGTCGTACTAAAGAAGAGTGCTTAGACTTACCGAAGCGGCGTATTATCGACGTCCTTTTTACCCCATCGAACGAACAGAAGAAAATGTATAACGAACTGGTTGACGGCGCTTGCACTATGTTGTTGAACGGCGACCTCTATGAGTCTGCTAACGCCGCAGCGACCATTTCGAAGCTGCTACAAATTTTAAGTGGCGTTTTTATTGAAGCTCCTCCCGCGATATGCGATGGCTGTGCGCACCTGAAGCAGTGTGTGGATAACAACATAAAACCATTTACGCGTCGTTGTCAGAAAGAAAGCACACCCCGTCCACAAGTAGTTCAACGATTGAAAACGAATCCTAAACTAGAGATGCTGGGCGAGTTATTGGATTCGATTTTAGCGGAAGACCGAAACAAAGTTATCATCTGGGGGTATTTCATCGCCGAGCTAGACGTTGTGGAAGAGCTTTTGAAAAAGAGAAACATTGGTTACGTACGTGTTGACGGGAGTAACAGTAGCCACGCACCCGCAATTGCTAAAGCGTTTAATACTGACCCCACAATTCGGGTGTATCTTGCAAACATTGCGACCGGGGTAGCGCTTACTCTAACCGCAGCAACGTATACGATTTACTTTGGGCTCACATATAAACTGGATGATTACCTTCAGTCCATGGACAGGAACTACCGGATTGGACAAGAGTTGCCGGTCGTTGTTTACCGGCTCATTGCCCCGGACAGTGTGTTGGGGTATGTCGCTGAAGCGCTTCAACGGAAACGGGATATTGCGGCAACGCTCACCGATAATATTGATTGCATCATGTGCGCCCGGAATGTTATTTGTTTGGGGCTCAATACAAAACCATTTGGTGACGGGTGCGTATATCGCGCAAAGGTAGGACGCGTAATAACGCATCCGCAAAATATCTAATTCCGTGGTAAAAGAATCCGGAGGTTATTTATATGTCGAAAGACGTTGTTATTACCGTTGACGGGAGTTCAAAGTTTCAACAAGCGCGGGTTGGGTTTGTTATACGCGACCGCGTAACAAACAATGTTTTAGAAAGCGTCTCCCGAGACGTCGGAAGAGGCACCAGTAATGAAGCGGAATACTACGCCATTATTTTAGGGCTTGGTTGTGTTGAACGGTACACGCCTACTAACGTAGTCGTTTACACCGACAGCCAACTTATTGTTCGACAATTGAAAGGCGAGTACCGCGTTTCACACAAGTTGCGTCCGTTGTACGCGCATGCAAAGAGATCACTGCAAGCAGCCAAAGCGCGTTTGGTGTGGCACCGTCGTGACGAAGGCGACGGGCCGCTGGCAGATTCATTAGCAACACTGCGAACAAAGGAGAACCTCAGTGGACATGATACTACGGTGGACAAAGAAAGACATCGAGGAAAAACTTCGCTCTGAATTACAGCAGAGTGGGTTTCGTCCAATCGAACCAGTGGAAGAACCAGAGGATGTTGTTAGTACGAAAAAGCGGAAAAAGAAAACGGGTATGTTCCAATGGTCGTTCCGTCCGGAGTTATCCATAACTGTGCGTGCGGAACCTGACCCTGATGCGGTACTGGAAGATGGGGTAACCGCGCCGGCTACCATAGATATCCCATCAAAAGATTGGCCGCGTGAAGATGGAGTGAATGAAGAAAGCGACGACGAAGAACAAACTGCTCGTCCGCTGATGAAGGGTGAAAGTCGTGAGCGCCCCTACTAGTAAGGTAGTTTTTTTAGAAGGGGCTGAAGACGTTGATGTTGACAGTGAGTACCGGCAGTTGGTTGAAGAAGCAACGATTGAAGAATGCGCGATACAATTACCCCGGGGGTATATTAGCGTATCACAAGTGAATACGTATCGCCGCTGCCCCCGCCAGTACTACTTCCGGTATATCAAAGACCTTATCCGGGCGCCCAGTGCAAGTCAACTAGAAGGGTCAGCGGTACACCAAAGCGTTGCTGCCGGGCATTTGGCTGCGCTCAAGAATGGGTCTGCGCCAATGGATCTAATGCTCGATGTTTACCAGGACTATTGGAAGCGTAACAAGAATGACATCAACTGGAAAGCAGAAGAAGACGTCGTGAATGAGGATTTGATTGTTCGGCGTGACCACCAGTTTTTGACGCTGTACAATAACTACTTCATTCCTAAACTGACACCACGCGTTGATGCTACTGGTGCGTTTGTGGAGCGTCGATTTTGGGTAACAGTGGGCAGTCAACGTATTCCGCTCTTAGGGTATATTGATTTAGTTGCCAAAAATGATACTGTATTTTCCGATGCTAAAGTACCGGATGGCAGTGGAGAAGAAGAAGTCATTGACCACAAGGTAGTCAAACAAATGAAACCACAGTCAGACGTGGACAGCGACTTACAATTAACAGTGTACGCCCGGGTTACTGGCGTATCGCATGTGCGCTTTCAGTGTTTTGTTAAAAACAAAATACCGAAAATTAAAGCTGTTGCGTCACAGCGCAATTTTCTTGCGTGGCCATGGGCGGAGTTTGTAATCAGCGAAGTTGCCGGCTGTATTGCCGCTGGTAAATTCCCCCCAGGTGCTGACGGTTGGCACTGTACCCCACGTTTCTGTGGTTACTATGACGACTGTCATAGTTCTTTGGTTAGTTCGTAGGAGTACAAAATGGATAAGGTACAGCGGTTATCGTCTACGCGGTTATCCCAGCTTTACGCACTGGTAGACCAAGTTCGTGGCGACGAAATTATGGCAGCGAACAAAGGATCAAAAGCAGCGTTTACCCGTTTACGTGTTAACCTTGCGCAAGTTGCAGCGCTGTGTAAACAAGTACGTAAGGAGATATTGGTCATGCGTGATGGTGAAAAAGTTGCAGCGAAAGAAGAAGTCGCCGAGGAGATGGAGAAGTACGGGGTTGATACCGAAGAGGCTAGTTCTAAAGTAGCTAGCGATATTAAAGTTTGTCCGAAATGTGGTGCGGAAGTAGAGCGCCATGGCAGCGTGGGTAAGTGTGCTAACTGCGGCACCGAACCGTTTGAGAAAGAGTAGGTAAGCTATGCCCCAACGTGAGGAAAGACTGCAACAGGAAATTATCGAACGCTATGATCGTATTTCTAATTTATACGTTGCCTACATTAACTCAGGAAAATTTTCTGATGTGTTTGGGCGGGAATTTTTTCACGCAGTTGGGGATATTTTACAAGGGGTGTCGAATAAAAATCTTATGCTGTACCATCTGGCGGGCACTCCGCTTACAGATATTGTAGATCACACACTTTCGAAAGGAGGAACCCCTGGAACAAAAACCGAAACGCGGAAACACACAACGCGGTCATCCGCAGCCCAGCGTAAAAAAGCCCACGCTGGCGCCCGAGACTTCGTCACCCGTGTCCGCGCACGCGACCTTAGAAACAATTCGTAAAACCGCTACTCAAATCGTAGACATTCTTAACGTTGCGCTGCTGCCAGTAGCTAACGTTCACCCCTACCTAAAGAAATTGCAGACAGTAGTTACGGTATCCAACGCCGCACTCCAACGTTTTGCGAGCGTAATGGAAAAACGTAAATGACCGCGCTAACGTTTTACTCTATCCGAAGGAGGTGCGCTTATGGCCACCAAGAAGAAGAAGAAGACAGTAGCGGCTATCCCTCAAGCAACACTACCCTTGAGTAAGATATTCGTCCCAGAGAATACGCGAGAAGCAGGGTGGGAAAAGAGATTAGATACTATTCGGCGTAGCATTCAAGCTAGTGGATTGAAACAACCTATTGGGGTGTGGGCTTACCCTAAAGATCAAGAAGGCCCTGATGGTACAACACATGAATTAGTTTTTGGGCAACGCCGTTTCTTCGCGTGCAAAGCGTTAAAATGGACGATGATACCTGTTGTATTCGAAGCACCAAAGTCGACGCCTAAAGACCGTTTTACCAGCAGTCTGGCAGAAAACGATGCCCGTGAAGACCCAT
>Ga0307379_10003677_pt1 | contig 22155 bp, 16 predicted proteins | sample UN2MG_FD_202237 | JGI IMG/M metagenome (GOLD analysis project Ga0307379, IMG submission 202237) | Soil microbial communities from Risofladan, Vaasa, Finland - UN-2 | ecosystem: Environmental > Terrestrial > Soil > Coastal area > Acid sulfate soil | place: Finland: Risofladan, Vaasa | collected... | reverse complement strand
GCGCGTTTTTACGAAGGGCAGAGATGCCGTGGCGCCCTCGACCGAGAACTGCTTGCCGCTCGGTGACGTGACTTGCACCGAAAGCTCGGGAGCACCGTTTACGGTAACCTCGCCGAAATCCAGATGAAGCGGACTGCAGAGGATCTCGGGCGCCACGGTCGCTTTGAGTTGCAGGCTGACTGTTTTGCGGTCGGGGTCATTCGTGGAAACCTGAATCGATCTGGCCACGCTGCCGGTGTCGCCTCGGGTATCGAGCGTCGCTTCGATGTCGCCCGACTCGCCGGGGCCGAATTCCTTGCGGGCGATGGTCGCGACGGTGCAGCCGCAATTCGCGCGCAGCCTGCTGATCACCAGCGGAGCATCGCCGGTGTTCCTGAAGCGAAACGTATGCCTGAGCGTGGTGTGCTGATCGGCGGAGCCGAAGTCGTGAACCGTCTCGTCGAATGCGATACGCGCCTGTCTGTTGGCTTCTCCCGCCAAAACGTGTACCGCCAGAAGCACAGCAAGGATGATGGGACATGTCTTCATGAGATGGCTCCCGGAGCGCCGACTTCGCTCGCTATGTCTGCCGGGGCGCCTTCGGCGCCTGCTTGCGAGTGATCAAAGTAGACCCTCCCGTCATCCGAGTGTTTCGACGAGCAGGCCGCGATGAACGCCGTGGAGAGGCACATCGGCCTGACCTCCCTGGCCAGCGGTTTCCCGCAGACTTTGCACGCGCTCGTTGCCGTGATGGCAAGAAAGCGCCGCCTGCACTGCTCGCAGTGGAGCACCACAACAGGCACCGTGCTTGCCAGCCCGTTGCTCGTGAGAAAGCCCACGAACCGGCAGCGCGGAAATTGAGCGTTCACACTCGCAGGCGTCAGCCCGCCGAGCAAGACGATTCGAAGGAAATCGTGCAGGTTGTCCGAATTCGGCGACCACCCGAACGGATGCAGCGTGGGATCCCCGGCACACAGCTCCGGCACGAGGCGCATCACCACAAGCGACTGCAGCACGAGATCGGACAGCGGCAGGAGCACGTTGTCCCATACGAAGGCCCTGCCCTGGCCGCTGTTCCGTCCGGCCGCATCGTCGACCGCGTACAAGCGGGTGTTCCTGATCCGCTCCTTCAACACGGCTCCGAGGATCGCGGCTACCTGGCTCCTGAAGCTCTCGTGCAGCACGTCGCTGCAGAGGGCCGGCTTGAGGTAGAGCGAAACCAGGGCGGCAGCAGCGTCGTTGAACGTGAGGCGGTTCCGGCCGCGGCTGACCTCAGAGCACCAGCGGGTCGATTGTTCGTGGTGGGTCAGGGCTTGGAATAGTGACATGATGCTGCCGCCCTGTTTCAAGACTAGTTGCGCGTGCTGCCGTGAAATTTGCTCGGCGAATGCCTGTGCATCGGGCGAGATGAGTTTGAGCGCCCGGTAAGCCTGCTTGCCTCGAATGCGTGGATCAGCCATGGCCATGCTCCTTTGCGTTACGATCCTGATCGATAAAGCCCATCTTCCTCTGAAGCCTCTCGCGTCTCACCTCGCCGACAATACCGGCGAGTTGGGCACCGCGGCTTGTATGCAATGCGATCCGGCGAAGCCGGCTGTCGTCTGCACGAGTGTCGATCCGGCTCTTCCTCGTGCACCAATCCACAAGTCTCTCAAGGAGCCCGTTCATCCCTGCCTCCTCGGCGGCTTCGTGTCCTGCGGATGCATGTTGCCGGCCGTGCGGCAAGGGGCACCATCGAGCCTCTCGGCAAGCTGCACCAGCCTCAACGAAATGTCGTCGAGGCGCTGGAGGAACTCCTTGCGCTCGTCGCGCCGATCGGCCATCAACTGGTTGCGCTCCTCGCGGAGGAACCGAAGGAAGATGACCGTGACCACCGTGACGGCGATGCCGGCTCCGCCGGTGGAGAGCAGGTTGAGCAACTGGTCCGACATGACTGGATCTCCTATCACACCAGAGAAGGGCGTTGAGAAGAATTTACGCGAACGGGCAAGTATGCCACTGCACGCACAGGTGAGTGATTATTGGCGTGCCAAAGGATTGCAGGATGGTGCGGGCAAGCGAAGGAGTCGCAGCCGGCAGCCCATCCGATGGGCTGAGCCGGGGCCTCTATCTGCCCGGCTGCGTAGCGGCCGAGTTCAGCCTCAACGGTGCGAGACAACAGATACTGGCTGAGCTGGACTTGCGCGCCGCGCTCGATGCGTCTGTGCCTCCAAATCGACGATGCCGGTAACATCATCGGCCTCTTGACTCGGCGGCACCTTGCGGGTAGAATGAAGATGGTGCCGGCAAGAGACGGGCGCACCACGCCCGTCCTCTTGTCTTCCAGCATCCCTCGGCAGGCCGCCAAGCTGAACCGAGGGATGCTGCCGGCACCGCCCCTCCGGAAGACTTTTATCGACCCTCTATAAAGTGATAACGTAGCCGCGTGACGCAAAAAAAATCCTGCGTCTGATGTTTTTCATTTTTCCATATGGAGTAAGGAGTTTCGCCTTGGTGGAAATCTGAAAAGTCACAAAAAAAGGCGGTCGCATGTCACGCACTCACGTTCCACATAGTAGGAGTGCTATCCGCACCGGCCCCATGATCCCCGCCATGTAGGGCCACGCAACCTGAGTAAGGCATCGAGTGAGTAACATGTAATGCTTAAGGATGAGCGACAGCCAACGAAATGGGATTTCTTACGAGAGCTCGAACTCGAACCCGTACAGAAGGGGGTGGCGAATGACTGCTGTGCCCGACGATGATGTCTACAACGAGCAATTCGAGATTGCGAAGCAACTGATGGCTGGCAACGAGACAAACCTGGACCGGCTGAACAAGCTGTTCGCCAGGACGCTGGGAGCTTGGCTCAAGGAGCTTCTGCCGGCCTGTGATCGAGCGTGGACCGAAGACATCCTGCAAGAACTGCTGATCAAGCTGATCACCCAGATACGCTAGGGCCGCAACACATGCAATGACAGCAATCACTTCAAGAACTGGCTTTATGCGACCGCACGCTGCATCGTCATAGATTACATCCGCAAGAAGTTCATCAAGAAAGGGAAATCCGAAACTCCGGACAGTTCTTTGCCGGCTCCCCGTCAGCCGTCAGATGAAACGCAAGGGCTAGAGTTCGTCTGGAATTGCATAGACCGCCTTCCATTGCCTGACAGGGCGGTCTTCTTCATGAGGCACTACTGGAGCTTTGAGTACGAGGAGATACAAGCTCTTATGAAGACGCTGAAGGTGAAGGTGAAGACGAAGCATCGCACGGTTGAGGCGCTCAGACAGCTCGTGCACCGCACAAGAGAGTCAATCGCCGCCTGCCTGGTCTCGAAAGCGGCAGAAAGGTGCTATGAGTTGGCTGGCCCGCTCGCGATCAGGGGGCTTGAACAGTATGCTGCGGGCGGTCGCTTCGACGGCATCACCGCGGCCGCGGCTGACTTGAACGACCTCTGGTGGGCTTCGGACCTCGTGGGGCGCGCCCTGGCGGCGGAGGTGCATCCGGTCCCGAGCAAGCAATCGCAGCAATGCTTGGCCGCCGCCGGAGGACAAGGCTGCACGTCCGCCGATGCGTATCAGATCGTCACGAGGGGGCTCCTCTTCCTCGGGGAAACCCCGTGTGTCAGATTCCCTCGGTCGTGGCGGGTCATTGATCCGCCCGATGCAGAGCGGCAAATCGACAAGGAATGCCTGATGGAGATTGTGCTTCTGTTCATCTGGGGGTGAATTGTGCTGGGAAGGCCCGCGATCCCGCAGAACGCGGGGTGCGCGGCCGTGCAATTGATCTCCCAATGTCTGCCGCAACGGGTGGCGAAAATGTTGACCACCCGCCTCCGGAGTCTATGGTTGTTGCCATAAAGAGTCCGAACTGGAGACATGTATAATGAAATGCAACGATGTCAGATACGATTTGTTCCTCGTCAGCGACGGGGAACAACTGCCCCCGGAAAGGTTGCGGCAGCTCGAAGCGCACCTGTCCGAATGCGCCTCCTGCAGAGCCTTTCAGGAGCTATCCAAATACGTGGATCACCTGGTTGAGTCAGACACGGCCGAGGTGGACTGCCTCGAGGCAGAAGACCCCTTGGTCAAGAACGTCACGGCGGCGGTAATGGCACGTTTGCAGGGGCCGGCGTCGGAATTTGAGGCAAGCCCGGAGCACGTGCCGACAACACTGTCGAGTAGAATCAGAGCTGGACTTCGGCATGGCCTTCGCCACGCGGGCAATCACCTGACGATTCGACGCGTTGCAGTGGCAGCCGCATTGGCATTTGCCTGCGGCGTCGCCTATGCGGGTGTCAAGGGTGTTGGTGAGCTGCAGGAACTCATAAGGCTGCGACGAGATGCCGAGCAGAAGCAGGAGGCATATGAAGCGACTTGGAGTCTGGTCCGGTTCGACGACATCATCAGGCCGGTCATCCGGCCCCTCCCGGCCGAAGCCGGCTCAAGATCAGACAAGGTGCGCGTGGAGCTATCACCACGAGTGGAAGAAGGTTGGATTCGAACCGTCCACGTGTCATGGGGGGATACGAGCGGTGGCTGGGAGACGATATACGATGCACTTGGCAGTACGGGAAGGAGTCTTCAGGCGGTGCATGAGTATCAACTGCCTCCGGAGGGAGAGAGTGCGTATCACATTCAGGTCTCGTTCACTGTTCCCGATGCGGTGGCCGCAGCCCGGCAATTGACACCGAGCCAGCTCACCTACTCCTGCGTTGTTAAGGCGACGCCCGATGGCGTTACACTCACGGAAGCTGGCGTTCGGGGGCCGAAGGCGCAGTTGGCAAAACCATCGCCGCCTGCGGTGACGTGGCTACAACCGGCTTCAGGGTCCGATGTATGCTGGAAGACGGCTGTTGATCTCAAGTCTGATGCCGCGACAGAGAAGGTGACCCTCCTGGTGCGCCCGCGGCTGGGGACGACGTTTTACGTTTAGCTTGGCGCACGTCCATTGGCTTCCGGCGTGCCGGAGTCATTCGAGGTCCAACTGGGCGGCGAACGGGGAAACGCAATCGGACAGGAATTCGACATCATCGCGGTCTGCAGCGATGGTTTCGCACCAAGCAAATGGTCGCTGCAGATGAGCGAGGTGCCCTATTCAGCCGTTGTCGGTCGAGTTACGGTCCGCAAGGCTGCCGGCACTATCTCTCTTTCTGAGGAGAGACTGCAGGGCAAGATGCGCGTCCGCGGCGAAATCGCCACGCCGGACGGCGGCGCCCTGCTTGGTAAGAAGGAAGATGGGTTCCGCGTAATGCGAGCGTTCGCTCCGTCGCCTGTCGGCAGAAGGTTTGATGAAACACTGGCGGCATCCGACGGCGAGATATATCTACTGATTTGCAGGAAACACGCGCCCGTGCCAACCGCCGGCAAGGCACTTGCCAACGTGCCGGCTGAGTCATACTGGCTCTACGGGCCTGCCAGGGAATTGGATCGGTCATCAGAACAAGGAGACGACAAATGAGAAGCAGTTCTTGCCTTTGTGCCTGTGTATTGGCGACCATCATCGTCGTAAGCGGCATCGGCTATGGATCGTGCCAAGCCGCAGAGCAAACGGGCGACATGACGATTGCGGATATGGCCCGCAAGATACAGGCACTCGAGGAACGTATTGCCAAGCTCGAAGAGCGCCTGCAGGCTATCGAGAAGGAAGCCGCCGACCAAGCCGTCGCACCGAAGGAAAAGCCGGTAATCGAGATCGTCTCGCCGCAGAATGATGCCAAGGTTGGAATGGAAGTCATCATTGAAGGCATAGTGCGGCTGAAGGACGTGGAAGGACGCACGCCCATGATTCTCGTCCGTCCCCTCATGGCGAACCTGCTGTGGGTTCAGCCGCTGCCACTCACGCTCGAGAAAGCAGACGACGGCTATCGCTTCCGCTGCAGAGCCTACTGTGGAACCGTAGAGGCGGGAATAGGCGAGAAGTTCGAGCTGTACGCGGTTCTTCTTCCCAGTAAAAATACCATCGGAGAAGGCGACCAACTGGACGCCCTTCCGGATGGTGTCCCTGTGAGCAAGTCGGTGCTCGTGACAAGAACGAAGAAGTGAGCGTGGAGCCGTTTTGCAGCCGGAGCCGGGCAGGCACGATCCTCATGAAAATCGAGTTGCGAATCCGCCCGGCTCCCGGCTGGAAGGAGGACATCCACACCGCGACACGAACGCATTCTCCGCCGGATACTGACGCGCCTGGGACACTGCCTCTCACGCAATCATACCATCGAACCGCCTGACCTGTTCGCTTCGTACCTCTGCCTATCACTGCCACCGAGGGGCCGCTGCATTGGCCACGTACACCCCAGCACACAATCCATCGTTTCATGCACTCAAGCGGCTATTTTCCAGATAGAACAGAAAATCTTATCTTCCGAAAAGAGCGAGCTTTACGTTTTCTCTGCGCTCTGCCATCCATACTTTCATGTCACGCACCCGCGTATTGCCTTATAGAGGGGAAGAAGTCGATTTGGTGAGGAAGCCATGACCAACGGTCTTTTGGAGGGAGGATGCCGGCAGCATCCCTCGGTTCAGCTTGGCGGCCTGCCGAGGGATGCTGGAAGACAAGAGGACGGGCGTGGTGCGCCTTCTCTGCCGGCACTTCGTTTTGCGCATCGAGCATGCCGCCAGTATCTTCTCTGAAGCTCGCGAACTGTGTCTGTTGAAAGACGCGCTAACCATTGAGCCGGCAAATGAAGGGAGGAGAACCTCCTCAAAGGATGGCTCGCGGTGCAAGAGGTATGAAAGCAATGTCACGAAGTCCTCCGCATACGAAGCCGGCAAGCGTTTCAGAGACATTGTTGGGAAAAGAACGTCTCTTCCCTGAACCAGGGGCAGTTGTCAAAAGGAGATCGAAGATGAAAAGGTATCTGAGTTTTGCTGTGTGGGCAGTATCGCTGGCGGGGCTGATAGCGGGGCCGCTGATAGCCGCCGACACGCCGCCAACGCTGGGCAGCCTGCTGGCCGAGGCAAGCCAGAAGCAGGCTGCAGGCAACGCGGCGGGTGCTGAAGACTGCTTGACCCGTGCGGCCGCTATGGTGGCCAGCAAGGATGACAGCGGCCGCTGGGCCGCGGCAGTCTGGGAATTCGTCAGGCTTGGCAAATCGCTAGACGATTCGCTCCCGGCAGTTGGACGGCTTGCGGCCATGGCCAATGAGGAAATGAAGCACAGCCTTGGAGCAGCCCTCGTGGGAGGCGCACGCTCATGGGTGCTCAATGGCGAGACGGATAAGGGCGGCAAGTTGCTGACGGCCATCAAGGGGCTGACCGCACTGCAGGCCGATCTGGATCTGCTTCAGCGGTCGTGCGTGGAGCTTTGCCAGGCGCAGGTTTTGGCTAAAGCCGGCGATCACGTGGGGGCATCCAAGTCGTTTGAGGCTGCCATGAAAATCGCCGCCGGCAATGAAGAGCGGCTGCGCGACATGTACACTGTGGCGTCGCGTATAGTCAATGACTGCATTTGGGCGCGCCAGCCTGATGCGGCTGCGAAGTACATCAGCTTCATCATCGAGGGCCCGGGCAAGGCAGTTGCCCCATTCAGGCTCAACGTAGACGTGGCCCGGATGCAGGCCTCCCTCGGCAAGCTCCCCGACGCGGAATCGCACCTCGCACAAGCGGCACCGCTGATCAAGACCAAGGACGATGCCAGAGCATGGTCGGAGCTGGCGTGGCTGACTATCACGCTTGCCAAGTCTGACACTGACGCCGTGGCCGCATATCGCAGGCTCGCAGCTCTGGCGGCGTCGGACGATGCGAATGCCAGCCTTGCGGCGACATCGCTTGCGGGCGTGCAGTCCTTCCTTTGCGACGGCAGATATGATAAGGGCATTGCCCTCATGCCGCCGGTGAAGGAGTTTGCGGCAACACTGCCGGACAATGCCAGTTCGCTGCAGTTCGTCGAGCAGTTGGCCAAGGCGCAGGCCAGTGCGAAGGCGGGCGACATCGAGCTTTCCATACGGTCGTTCCTGGCTGCCCAGGTGCTCGCCACCGACAAGCCCGACCGCATGCGGGCTGTCTATAGCGCCGCCTACACACAGGCCGGCGTGAAGGCACATGGCAAGGATGCGGCCGCTGTGGACAAGTATGCCAGCTTCCTCGCTTCCGTGCCCGGCATCGCTGCGTTTGACCTGCACTACGACCTCGTGAACATCCGCTGGCAGTTGGGCCAGGTTGCAGTTGCCCAGGATGAGGTCGTGAAGGCCGCCGGCTCGGCGGCGTCCGACAAGGACTGGCAGAAGCTTCTCGGCGTGCTGGGCAACGTAGTGGGCGCGTCGCAGCCGTTCGATTCGGCGGTCGAGCTCGTGAACAAGCTGTCGCCAATGTGCACTTCGGACGCGGCGAAGAGGACCGTCGCGAAGGCCTGCATCGGCGCGGCTAATCACCATATGCGCAGGGACCTCGCGAAGGGCACCTGCATGCTCGCATTGGCGAAGGGTTTCGCCGTTGCGTCTGATGACGTCAAGGTGCCGATCGCCATCCTTGAGCAGTTGGCGTTGGTCCAAGAGCGTGCCAAGTCCAACGACATCAACGGCTCCGTGACCGCGCTCGCCGCTGCCGCCGGCCTTGCTGCAGGCGACCCGGGCTGGCAGAACACGGTCTACGAGGCGAGCTTCAGCCTCCTTCACGCACGTGTCGCCGCCAAGGACAAAACGGGGGCCGAATCGGTCGTCGCGTTCATCACCCGCGAGCCGATGCTGGTGGACCCCTGGCGCGTGCACATCGATGTTGCCCGCATCCAGAGGGAGCGGCAGGAATTCACCGCCGCCGAAACGCAGTTGGCTCAGGCAGCCGCACTGCTGAAGCCGGGGAATCTTACCGTGCACTGGGCGGATACTGTCGCCGGGCTGTTCGGTTCTATGAAGCCGGAAGACGCCCATGCTGCATTCGGCCGCCTGGCGGCGTTGGCAACGGCCAACGAGGCCAAACAACGCCTTGCACAGTCGTTCCTCAACCTGGCCGGAAGAGAGTTGATGCAGATACGGCTGGAGAGGGGCCGTTTGGCACTTGACGAGGCAAAGAGCATCGCATCGCAGTTTGAGGGCCTTGCCGAGACGGTGGGATTCCTCGAACAACTGGCGGCGGCCCAGACGCTGGCAAAGGACGGCAACGTCACCGGTGCCATCGAGGCGCTTGCGAAAGCCCAGGGGCTTGCCGCCCAGAAGCCTGAATGGCTGAACGGCGTCTACAGTGTCGGCCGGTTGCTTGCTTATGCACGCCTGCAGGCCGCGGACGCACAGTCATCCGTGCAGTTGGCGCGTTTTCTGACGCAGGGCTGCGGCACCGCGCTCGATCCGTGGAACTTCCACGTCGATATGATTGGCTTGAACAACGCCCTTCGGGAGTTCGAAGTCTCCAAGGCTTTCCTAACCAGTGCTGTTCCGCTGCTGAAGACGGATGCTCACGTCGGCACGTGGTGCAACCTCGTCTGGCAGGTTGTCAGCGGGAGCAAGCAGATTGAAGACGGTATCGCCGCACTGAATGCGCTGGCCCCCTATGCCAAGGGCACGGCCGCCGAGGCCAAACTCGCCGAGACTGTTACCACCGGCATACGCCAATGGCTGCTGAGCGGCGACTTCCCCAGGGGCATCAAGATGGTGCCCGTGATGAGTAGCCAGACAGCGCCATTCCCTGCACACAAACCGATGGTCGAATTCCTCAGCCACCTCGCCAAGGCATTGGAACTCGGGCAGCCATCCAGCAGCGACGCCTCCGGCACGTTGGAGGCGCTCAAAGCTGCAAAGGCTGTCGCCGCCCAGGACAAACAGCGGATGAATGACCTTTACCGGGTAGCGGTCACTATCACCCGCTGGCGAGTAGGCGCCGGCGATGTCAAGACTTCACCGCAGCTCATGGCCTTCCTCAGGCAGGACTGCAGCAGCGCCGCTGAACCGTGGGTCTTCCACATCGACATGGCGGGGCTGTGCATGACCACGAGAGAGCGCAAGGAGGCGGAAGAGCACCTTGCCGGGCTCGCGGCGTCGATCAAGACCGATGCCGAAGCTACCACCTGGTCAAACACGGTTTGGAATCTGCTCGAGCACATGCCGGCCGCCGAAGCAGCCGCCGCGCTTGGGCGGATTGCCCCTCTCGCCACGACACCGGTGGCAAAGTCAAACCTGGCTCGCAGGCTGGTCGCCGGCACACGCTCCTGGTTGTGCGGCGGAGGCTTCGACAAGGGCATTGCGGTTCTTGACATCACCAGGCAGGCGGCGGCGGGCGAAGCCGAGCTGCAGCTTGCTGTCAGCTTCCTGGGCCACCTTGCCAAGGCGCATGAATTCGGCCTCGCAAAGAAGATCGACAACTGCATCGAGGAGCTGAAAGCCGCGCAAACTCTCGCCGGGGAGCGGGAGGACTGGCTCAGGGATATCTATGCCGTGGCTCGCGTCCAAGCCCGTCGACGCTCGCAATGGAGAGACCGCGCCTCGTGCGGGAAGCTTTTCGCGTTCATGATGGAAGGCCCCGGAAGGGCCATCAGGCCCTTCACGCTCCACAGCGAGATCGCGTGGATATATATCGATATGCACCAGAGCGACGGGATCGCTGAAGCGATGAAGGCAGTCGCGACCGCTCAGAACGACCAAGACTGGCAGCGCCTCCACTTCGTCATGGGGGGCGCCGTCGGCCTGTCCCGAACCCGTCAGGCAGCGGTCGATCTGCTCGATCTCTTTGAATCCGCCGCGAATACCGAGGCCGCCCGCAAGCTTGTCGGCATCGTGCGGTCCAACTTCTTCCTCCACCGGAACGAACCGGCCGACGCCGAGTCCGCACTCGCCAAGGTCCTGCCCAAAGAAGGAAAGCCGGACGAGCGATTCCTGACGCTGATGTACTGCATCTCGGACTGCTACGCCCGCACCGGCGCCATGCCGGACGCCGTCAGAACGTTCGGCCTTGCGGAAGCAATGGCCACGGCGTTCACGGACGCACAGCGGGATAAGTGGTTCCGGTTCGCCTACTACGGATGGGATGGGCAGAAGAGACCGCTGAGGCTGTTTGCCATCCTTGAGCAGGCATTGAAGGCGGCTGCCGATCCGTCCGTGAAAGCGCGCCTGGTTCCGCTTGCCGTCGAGGCGGCCGGTGCCGAAGGGCGCCACCTGGAGGGCGCGAAGATGATTCGCGAGCAACAGGCCGGCCCCGAGCAGTACCTGCTCCTCGTTCAATCACTTGTGCAGTATGGCAGCCCGCAAGCCGCCGTCGAAGCGGCAAAGTCGATTCCAAAGGAAGCTCTCGACAAGGACCCCAGCCTTGCCCAGAAAATCCAGGTTCTCCTGGGGAACAAGTAACTCCCGAACGCCCATGCACTTCGCATGGGCGCCTCCGGGACCACACAACGAAAGGAGTTTGAAATGAAACGCAAGATCATACTGCCAATCGCCGCTCTTCTGCTTGTGCTGCTCGTGGCGCCGCCCTCGTTCGCCACGCCGCCGCCGCCGTGCCCGTGCTGTGAGAAAACAGACACCGACTACTGTATACCACATAGCTGCTCTACCCCCGTCAGTCTTGTTGACGGTGGAGTGATCGTGCATCAGGATGGCCCAAGCCTTGGGATGTTCAACCTCGACCTGACCTACAGCAGCTATACTGATAAATGGACAACGTCTCTCGATGCTCATCTGACCAAATACGGCCAGACCCGCGTGGTCTGCTACAGCAGTTCCGAATACTCAATAGATTTCCGGTACTACAACTCTGAATGGCAGGTCTTCGGCCTGTATGCTCCTACAGACTCTAACTGGTCGATCACCGGCGCCCTCGATGGTGAGATGACGGTGACGCATACAACGGATTCCGGCAACACGGTCTACAGGTTCAACGGGCCGGAACATGCAACGGAACCACCCGGAAAGATAACGTGCTTTGCCTACGGTGATCCCGACGACGCCAACAACAAGGCGAAACTCACCTACGTTTATAGTGGCGGAGTGCTGTCGTACATCGAAGACGGCTACGGCCGACAGGTGCACTTCGAGTTCAGCGTCGGCGGCAATTTGGTAAAGATCATCGAGCCCAATCCCGCCGCTGCGCTGCCGAAGGAGAATCTGTATGGTCGCATCACCCTCCTCAGTTGGACGTCCAACATGTTGGATTCGATCACGATCGGCATGCCCAAGACCAACCAGCCTGACCACACAGACATAGATGATTATACCACGAGGACAACCGCCTTCGTATATGAGAGTAACAGGCTGGCCTACGTCATACTCCCTGACCAGTACGACGCGTGGCGGGCGGATCAAGACCCCCCAACCAATGTGGCATCCTACGCTGCCCAAATATTCACCTACTACACCAGCGGAGTGAACACAGGCAAGGTGGAGACACAATCCTCCTGCACCTCCTGCGGCGGAGGGGGCACGAAGAGGTATGAATATGTGGTCGGTGACTTGAACGAGATTTGTAACGAAACTCGTCCCGGTGGCGTGGGCTTGACTACGCCGGACCAGCCACACTATCAGACCACACTCTTCAGCGGTAGTGGTGGTTCTGAACATCCAACGGCCATCTACCAGATGAACCAGAACGGCCAGACAGTTGCAGAATTGCTGCGTGTTGCCACCGGTACCGACGACGACAAGACCGGGTGGCTCAAGCAGTACTTCTACACAGAACTCTATCAGCTCGAGTACGTTGTCGAGTCAGAGGTTGTCTTCCAGACCGATCCACCGGGAGAGGAAGATGGATGGACTCATCTGGCCGATGCCAAGGTACAGTCCTGGACCCAGAAGACGGGCCTGAAATACGTTCGCAACGAAGATGACCAGATAACCGGGGAGTACATCTGGGATGGCGAGGGGTACGCGATACAAGTCAAAGCCGTAGAGTATCCAACAGGAAAAACACAGCCATTTTCGGAAGAACGCTCCATAGACGGCGACAACAGCGTGATAAGCTACTTCTACTACGACACCAATGGTCACATGATACTCCAGGTGGAGCCTGCAATCTCCTCGGGACAGAACGGCTACAATGACGGCGGCGAGGGTCACAGCGGTGCGTACATGCTCGGCACGCGCACGACTTACGACAATTACGGCCGCGTCAAAGAGGTCCGCAAGGTGCGCCTCACAGTGCAGGAGACGGCGCCTCAACCTGGCCAGAATCCATGGAGCGATCCCGAAGACGATGAAGCCATTCTAAGCGTGACCGCTTACGCCTATGCCGACGACGATCCTTCCGAAGGCGGCCTGGGCAGCGCCTCCTGCTTCGAGCTTGTGAAACTGGCGCAAGAGGACGCGGAGGTGCGCACCAACGCTGAGCATCCCGTCGCGGTGAGAAGCGTCTCGCAGTTCACGTATGCCATCGTCGCCGGAATGTGGCGCCGAACCGCAGAAGTCGCCGATGCCGATGGCACTGCCCTCACCACTCTCTACAGCTACGACGGTGACAGCGGCGCTTTCGGCAACCCCACCCTCATCACCGAACCGGGCGGAGTCTACACTACTTCCATCACCTATGATGAGCTTGACCGGGTGACGTGCCGTGAACGCAAGCTCTCCGGCTCCACCGTCTCCAAAGAGGAATACGTGTTCTCCATGGGCGGCCAGATCATTGAAGAGAAGCGTTACGAGGCCACTTCAACCACCTCATCGACGGTGTACACATACGACGGCGCCGGCCGCAGGTCGGAGATATATGAGGATGTTCTTGACTTCACGGGAACATACCCCGTAACCGGTTGCCGGGGGAACATCACCCAATACACCTACTACGATGGCACTGATCTCATTGAGGCAATATCGCAAAAAGCCGGCTGGAGCGACGGGAGCTTTACGCAGATTGTGTCTTACAAGTACACATCTGATGGCAAACAAAGCGAAGTGGTGAGAGAAGGCGCTCCCGACACGACCACAATCTACACCTATTACGACGCCATCGAGGAAAACGGGCGGCTATACGGATACCTCAAGATGGCAGAGGAAAAGGTGGAGGCCACCCTCACTAATTACAGCACCTACGAATACGATTGGCTGGGACGGCAGGTGAGGGCAAAGAGGTATGATGAGGAAGGCGAGAATGATGTGCTGCTTTCAGACAGCGAAACGGTGTACGATGCCATGGGCCGCGCCTACCAGACGATCGTCCACAGCCTGGACACACAGAACCCCGGTGCCATCACCACCAACTACTACTACGACGAACTTGGGCAGTTGCTGCAAACCGTCGACGACGATTCCACGGTGGTCGCGAAGTACACCTACGACAACCTTGGCCGGGCCCTCTCCACCGAAGACGCGCTCGGCAACGTGTCCTTCACCTCCTACGACGGCGCCGGCAGAGTCGCGTCCCGCGAGATGAGGCACAAAGTCGATACCGATGTCTATCGCAGCGAGTGGAGCTACTTGGCCTACGATGCGGCCGGCCGCCTCGCGTCCGTCACCAACTACGGTCCAACGAATATCGTCACCACCTACGCCTACGGCTTCGATGCCACCGACGGTCAATACAGCCAGGTCACCGATCCCGACGGCCGCGTAACGAAAAGCTTCGTCGACCTCCTCGGCCGAACCACGAAAACCGTCGAGGACAGCGGCGACACCAACCGCACTACGCTATACGCCTATAGCGCCGAAGAGAAGGACGGCGACGATGTGATCGGCTATATGGATACCATCACGGCCGAGAACGGCGCCCAGGACGATCAGACAACCGGCTACCTGCGCGGCGATATTGCAGACGCCCAGCGCGTCACGAAGATTACGTATCCCGACGCGGGCGCCGTCGCCTTCACCTACAACACCGACGGTTCACTTGCCACCCGCACCGACCAGCGCGGTTGGACGACCACCTACACGAGGGCACTGGATAATGGCCAACTCATGGTCACGGAATCCGTTGCCGGGACGGGCCTTGTCGGCACCACGCAAATCGTCTACAAGTATGACGGCCTGGGACGCCTCACCTCCGTGACCGACAACAACGGCAGCGGGCCAGACTCCGAAGTGACATACGCGTACGCGTGGTCGGGCACGGACCAAACCGTAACCGAAGCCCAGGACATCAATTCCGAAGGGCCATGGGATGTCGAGTCGACCTATACCAAGCTCGGCGTGAGAGAAAGCTTGGAGTACCCGAACTCGCGCACCTTGGGCTTCACCTACGACGCCCTCCGACGTCTGGACACGATCACCCAATCGAGCGCCACCCTCGCCGACTACGAGTACAAGGGCCTCTACCTCAACCAGCGCGGCCTCGGCGGCGCGATTGGGGCCGACGTGGTGCGGCTCTCATTTGAGCAGACCGCTCCTCTTGACGGCTACGACGCCTGGGGCCGAGTGACCTGGCTGCGCAACTATGCTGTCAGCGGCGGCGATAACATCGCCCGGTACGCTTACGGCTATTCCTACGCCTCCGAGATCAAATACCAGGAGAACCTCAGCCTCGATCTCACCGATCACGACGAACTCTACGGCTATGACAACCTGCATCGTCTCACGTCATTCAAGCGAGGCACCCTCAACGCCAACAAGGACGACATCACCGGCACGCCCGATCGCCAGCAAAGCTGGACGCTGGACCACGTGGGCAACTGGGAGAATCCCTCCGGCCTGGCCATCGACTCCGACGACAACGGCAATCCCGGAACGCCCAGCGATGAGCGCACGCACAACAGCGTCAACGAGGTCACGACGATCGACCCCGAGGGCGCAGTGGGCTCGTTCAACGTCACCCACGACGATGCGGGGAATTTGTCAATTCTTCCCGACCGGGCCAATCCCACGACCACCGCCGACTGCTTCACCTACGACTACCGCAACAGGCTCATAAAGGTCGAGCACACAACAACTTACGATCAGCAGCCGCCCACATGGAACACGGTGGTGCAGTACTTCTACGACGGCCTCAACCGCCGCGTGAAAAAAGACTTGACATCCGGCACAGATGTGATATACTTGTACGACGGATGGCAGTGCATCGAGGAGCGCGAGGACGATGGCGGCACCTGGGAAGCCCGGCGGCAATACGTCTACGGCGGCCGCTACATCGACGAGCCTCTGATCTTTGACAAGGATTATGATTCCGACGGCATCTGCACCGATTTCAACTACGGCGGCAGTCGTGGCGCCCACCGCTACTACTACGCCCAGCAGGTCAACTACAACGTAACCGCCATGGTCGTGGACGACGGCGACGGGTCCGTTACGTTCATCGAGTGGGCGGAGTACGACCCGTACGGCGCGGCCACAGTAACCATCGCCGACGGCCAGTCCGCCACCGGCAACCCGTATCTGTTCCAGGGCCGCCGCTGGGAGGAGGAAGCCGGCCTCTACTACTTCCGGAATAGGTGGTACAGCGCGGAGCTGGGGAGGTTCTTGCAGAGGGATCCGGCGGGGTATGTGGATGGGATGGGGTTGTATCGTGCCGTACGAGATAATCCAATCTCGCTCACAGATCCGTCAGGTGCGCTGAGCCACATCGACAGAAAGATATTGGCTATCTATGCTAGGAGGTTTGCCACCGGAGGCGGAGGATCGGTGGGCTATCTGAAGGATTGGCTTTTTGGCAAGACCTACGAGATTGAGGACACACTGGGAGAACTGCCTGATGACCTATGGTTTGACATGGAAGTGTTTTACATTCGTTACCTGAAGGAGAAGAAGCTCCCTGAAAGCAAGTGGATGTATGTAAGCATAGATCGACAGAATGCCGTTGACCGGGGGGAATGGGATACGGAAGCTAGTTACTTCCTTAATAGATCAGCCAAAGTGATGGTCAAGGGCAAGTTACAGGTGTGCAGGACAGGAGAAGGCGAATTCGAGAAGTTTCACGTGAAGAATCTGGACACTGACTGGCATTGGCACGACGAAATTGACGCTAGAACGCTTGAAGATCTCTGGAAGGACCATGGTTTCAGTATAGAAAAGCCATTTATGTCGCTGATTAACTTCGGTGAAGGTACACTTGATTTGGTCGTAGAAAAGACAACACCTATACAGTTCTTCGTTATCGTCCATTTTACGCACAGAGTTGAATCTATCGAGTGGTAAGAGTGCGAGTTCATAGCGGATACCATTTCGCACGAATGACCTTTAGTGAGTGATGAAGGGACATTGCATGCCTTCCAGAAAAGGTAAAATACTGATTACCATTGCCGCTGCAATAGTGGTGCTCTTTGTATGTTGCTTCATGCACGCTATGACTCCGCACGAGATTACAGGTGTCGTGCTCAGATACGAAGATATTCCGCAAGCGCATCCATCGGTGAGAGGACTCGAGCTAAAGAGCGAAATTCGCTATCTGCGCGTTGACAGGTATACGTCAGTTGAGCTGTACACGACAGCGACGGTTACGCAGCGTTCGCTCGATAGTTTTATGGCAGCTAACGATTTTGAGCGGATAGGTGGTCACGGCTACCAACGATTCGTGAAAATAGATCCAGAGGTCACAAGTCTATGGCATAAGAACTGTTGGCTGATCAGCAATGGTGAGTTCGGCTTATCGATCGGTTTTGATCCGGATACAGGTAGGCTGTGGACCTACGACCGCTTTGGTTCCAGGCGTCTAGCAGAAGAGGGCTATAAGATGCTCAGGGAACCCGAGCAATGACATAGCTACAAAAAGGATAGTACATACAAAGAGTTCGTGACAGCGGGTCGGGGACGCAGCTTCTCGGCCCGTTGTATATTCGTCTCCCTTACGACGCACTCGGAAGGCTCCTCACCGTCCAGGACGACAACGGCCAGCCCGGCCCCGACTACGATTTCTCGAAAGTCGAATATACCTACGATTGGGACGACACGAACAAGACGGTCCGAACCGTCCAGGAGGCCCAGACACTCGGCACCGACGGCACCTGGTCCGTCGTCTCCACATATGACCAGATCGGCCGCCGAACAATACTCGAATACCCCAACGCCCGCGAAATCACCTTCACATACGACGCCCTCGGCAGGCTCTTCCAGATTGAGGAAAACGGCAGCGACCTCGCCTACCACGAATACGTCGGGCACTACCCCGGCCGAATCTTCATCGGCGGCGATCCCTTCGAGCCAGAGGACCTCCTCCGCCTCTCCATGGCCAACTACCAGAACTTCACCGGATACCGCGACGCCTGGGGCAGAGTCACGCAGATCGACTATCGCCGACGCGACGACGGCATGCAAGCCATCAAGGATTTCGACTACTCCTACGACTATGCGTCCAACATCATCTACCAGGAAGACCACTCGGCGGCGGCACTCGACGAGCTTTACTCATACGACACCCTCCACCGCCTCACGGGCTTCGAGCGCGGCGACCTCAACGGCAACAAAGACGCCATAATCGCCCCCGCCGCACGCGAACAGGCGTGGACGCTCGACAAGCTCGGCAACTGGATCGGCATCGAGGCCGACGACACACCACCCCCCGCCGCCTCCACAACATGGCCAACGAGATCGAACCACTCGGCGTGGAGAAGGACGTCTTCCTGCGCGTCGAGCACGACGCCGCCGGCAATATCACCTACATCCCCGACACGTCGTCGACCTGCGGCGACGCCGGCCGCCGCCTAACCTACGATTTCCACAACCGCCTGATCGAAGTCTACAACACCACCGACATCACCGCCGGTGAGCCGGTGTGGCAGCGGACAGTCAGCTACTCCTACGACGCACTGAACCGCCGCGTGGAGAAAAATGACCTTGACACCGGCACGGATGTGGTGTATATTTATGACGGTCTTGCGGGCCATAGCCTTGGCGACGGCTCGTGGCAATGCATCGAGGAGCGCGAGGACGATGGCGGCACCTGGGAAGCCCGCCGGCAATACGTGTACGGCGGGCGATACATCGACGAGCCTCTGATCTTTGACAAGGATTATGATTCCGACGGCATCTGCACCGACTTCAACTACGGCGGCAGTCGTGGCGCCCATCGCTACTACTACGCCCAGCAGGTCAACTTCAACGTAACCGCCATGGTCGTGGACGACGGCGACGGGTCCGTTACGTTCATCGAGTGGGCGGAGTACGACCCGTACGGCGCGGCGACAGTAACCATCGCCGACGGCCAGTCCGCCACCGGCAACCCTTATCTGTTCCAGGGCCGCCGCCTCGACACCGAGACCGGGTTGTACTACTTCCGCAATCGCTACTACAGCCCCGAGCTGGGGAGGTTTCTGCAGAGAGATCCGATGGGGTATGTGGATGGGATGGGGTTGTATGAGTTTGGGCGTTCTTCCCCGGCAGCCGTTACGGATGCTCTCGGCAGAGACCTTGTAGGGTCTGTTGGCACGCTAGAAAAGATCGCCGACACAATCGAGAAGTTTAACGACATGAGAAAAACAGCAGAAAACGTCGTGAATACTGCAAAAGACGTAGGACAGGTCGGACTCGGACTTCATGACATTGCTTCCGGCGAATACGAAGATGCAGAGGCGGCGTTAGAAACAGTCAAATTGGCAACTGACGTTGCCGAGCTAATAGTACCTATGCCAGGTGATTACTTGAGTGAAGGGGCTAAGGCGGCTGCGGACGCTGGCAAGGCGATTGTCTCGAAGAAGATAGCATGTGACGAATGCCAACGTCTGCGAGACAAGAGTGTCCTTCATGTGCTCTATGACGATGAATGCAAAGAGATAGGAAAGTATTGGGATCTGCTTGATGGTACGCGCTGCCAGAGCAAGGGTGATGCGCTTTCTGTGTTGTTAAAAAGCGAATTCACGTATAAACGCTGCCACTAACGGCGCTGACGACCGAAGCAAATTGCAGCTTCGGAGAGGCAACGAAGCCTGTACTTCGACGAGGATGCGTATGACTAAGCGAACACTGTTGTTGCTCGTGGTTTTGTTTATCTGCGTTGCAGGCGTGCTCGGCGTGATTGTCATCTGGCAATATGACAATCTATACGTTGCATGGCAATTTGCCTCGCTTCAGGACCTTAGCAGTGAATCTGAAAACAGAGAAACTCTGAGCCGGCTTGCTCAACGTGCAGATGCTGCTTTCGCTATAGCAGTCAAGAAGATGCGATCAGGGACTGAACTCGAGCGAATCTTCGCCATTGAAGTACTTGGTGTACTTGCAGATGGAAAAAGCATTGCAGTTCTCTCTGCCGTTTTCGATTACCCGGAGTACACTCCGCTGTGGCCGTACGCTCTTGTTTCTCTGGCGACAATTCGATCACCTGAAGCAAAGCAAGCTCTTGAGAAGGCGACGAACCACCAAGATCCCGGAGTCCGTGGGAGAGCCTTACTCTCGCTGTCTAGGCATGCCGACAGCGATGAGAGAAATAGGCTGATGCTGAAGGCGCTCCGCGATGTGTCGCCTACCAATCAGGTCTGGGCGCTTGGCCAGTTACTTGAGCAAGATGTTGGGGTACCGGAGACCTTGTGTCAACAAGGACGGATACTTATGGAACAAAGTTCGGACATGACAGCGCGCATGTACGCAGCCGGATTACTGGCGAAGTGCGATGATTCCCGCGGTATCTCCTATCTGACGGAACGAATGAGACATCTCTTGACATCAGGCGAGCCCTATGATGCTTCTCGATATGCTCGTGTGCTTGTCATGGCGCTCAAGTCTGATGCCACAAGCCATGTTATCAAAGCTCTTGAAGGAATACCTGATAAGGATCAATACCATGTGATGGAGGTCATGCAGGGAATAACAGGTCATTTCTTCAGCAGTGTTGAGGAATTGCATAACTGGTGGAGGACGAATAAGACGGACAACATTGAATTGCATCCAAGGGGTTCTGAAGAGTCCGATTAAGCTATGGAGGATACTGTGTGCCCGCATAAGTAATGGCGAGGGCCCGTCGCGATGCATCGAAGAGCGCGAATTCGACGCCGGCGACCAACAGTGGGAGCCGCGCCGACAATACGTCTACGGCGGCCGCTACATCGACGAGCCTCTGGTCTTTGACAAGGACGCGGATGACGACGGCATCTGCACCGACTTCAACTACGGCGGCAGTCGTGGCGCCCATCGCTACTACTACGCCCAGCAGGTCAACTTCAACGTAACCGCCATGGTCGTGGACGACGGCGACGGGTCCGTTACGTTCATCGAGTGGGCGGAGTACGACCCCTACGGCGCGGCCACAGTAACCATCGCCGACGGCCAGTCCGCCACCGGCAATCCGTATCTGTTCCAGGGCCGCCGCTGGGAGGAGGAAGCCGACCTCTACTACTTCCGGAATAGGTGGTACAGCGCGGAGCTGGGGAGGTTTTTGCAGAGGGATCCGGTGGCGTATGTGGACAATATTGACGGCCTTCATCTGTATCAGTTCCTCGGCTCAAGTCCTGTCATCCGCATTGACCCGGAGGGCTTGGCGTGCAGGGTTTTCTTCACTTGCACTCTAATAGCCTCCGAGCCCTGTGGATGCTCGAGGGATTGTCAGTATCAGTGTGTCGAAGAACGTCGTTCAGATATCGCCCGAAGCATGCTCGGACCGGGCACTGTCGACTGCGGCAAGCTCCCGAAGGAGAAACAGATCATCTATGATGCCACGTCCGAGTGGGGGCTATTGTGTTGGTTATTGGGCGAAGAGATCTGCCCTCCGCCAGCTTGTAGAAAGACTTTCAAGACGGTCCGCGATTACGACGATTTTGAGTGGATGAAATGTTCCCGGGCGGAATGTCGCAACAAATGCGGTTCAACGTGCACAGCCTGCAAGCTTCTCTGTAAGGTACTTAAGAACGCGGGATCCCCTTGCGAGAAGGCATGTGAGCTCAACCACGAATTGTGTAGAGAGTTCTGTAATGCGTTTTGTAAGAATCCGTGATAGAAGAGCTTCTTCTTGTGAGGAGACCTATTGTGAAAACTTTCTTGATAGTGACCGCCTCGTATGTGTGTGTAGCAGTGTTGTATTTTCTGTTTCGGCTTGTCGCTCAACGTTACAATATCATCATGCACGGACTCGGTGATAATTTCAGATATTCGATCTGCGTGCTGCTATGGCCCAGTTTTGCCTTGCTTGCTGGAGGGATACCGCTGTTCGCATCGGCCTTTGTGAAAGTGCGATGGTATCTGCTGCCGATTGTGTTTATATTGGCAGTGGTGGTCTGTGACCAGATGTTTATACTTGATAGCGTGCTTGACATTCCTGGAGGAGGATTGATTGGATTCAAGACCTACGCAAGCAATTCACCCTCCTTCAATAGTACGAAACTGTCCGTGTATACATGTCCCTGCACCTTTTTCTTGGGAGCCACGGCGGGTTTGATAATTGGAATTATAGCAGCGCGCAGGAAGAGAGAACCGTTGATAAGGTGAGAGAACTCTACCGCCT